>Ga0154635_150_pt4 | contig 30928 bp, 30 predicted proteins | sample Rifle2008BG13ft_FD_116064 | JGI IMG/M metagenome (GOLD analysis project Ga0154635, IMG submission 116064) | Solincola sediminis RBG_13_55_18
CTCCAGGGGACTGATGACATTACCCAGGAGCTTGGACATCTTCCTGCCCTCGCCATCTACGACGAAGCCGTGGGTGAGCACGGAACGGTAGGGCGGCTCGCCCCGGGCTGCCATCGCGGTCAGCATCGCCGTCTGGAACCAGCCCCTGTGCTGGTCGCTTCCCTCCAGGTACATGTCGCTCGGCCACTTCAGCCCGGACCATTGCCTCAGAACCGCTTCGTTGCTGACACCGGATTCGAACCAGACATCGAAGATATCCGTCTCCTTCATTAACTCGCCCGAGCCGCAATCCGGACAACCTATCTCGTTCCCGAGTATCTCGCCCGGCGTCTTCTCGAACCACGCATCGGAACCCTCGGCCCGAATCAATTCCTCCACTTTTTGTAGAGATTCCGGGGTCAGCACTTGCCTGTTGCACGATTTGCAGTAGAAGGCGGGGATAGGGACGCCCCATGCCCTCTGCCGTGAGATGCACCAATCGGGCCTGGTGTCCAGCATCCCCTTCATCCGGCGTTTGTTCCAATCCGGTATCCATTCAACGGCCTCGATTGCAGAAAGGCACCTCCCTCTTAAGGAAGCGCCGCCAAAGGGAATATCAACACCGACAAACCACTGGGGAGTAGCCCTGAAGATGACCGGCCCCTTGCAGCGCCAGCAATGGGGGTAAGGATGCACTACATTACCCACCCCCAGCAGCAATCCCTTCTTCTTGAGATCTTCAATAATGATCGGGTTGGCGTCGTCCACGAAAAGTCCCTCGAATTCGGGTGCATCGGAGGTGAATCTGCCCCGGTCATCCACGGGCATCGGCATAGGCAGGTCGTATTCCAATCCCACCTGGTAGTCCTCCTGGCCGTGTCCGGGTGCTATGTGAACGGCTCCCGTCCCCTGCTCCATGGTCACATAATCCGCGGTTACCAGCAGCGAAGGCCTTTCCCGCCAGGGATGTCCTGCTTTGAGTCCGGCCAACTCTGTTCCCTTGAACATGCCCTTGACCTTGTAGTCCTCGATTTCCATCCCCTCGAGAGCTCGCTCGAGCAGGGGCTCTCCCACGATCAGATTCTCGCCTGCCGCTTCAAAAAGGATGTAATTCATCTCGGGATGTAGGGCTATGGCCACGTTGGCCGGAAGCGTCCATGGCGTGGTAGTCCAGATCACGATCGATGCCGATACACCCGCGACGTCGGAAAGAAGGGAGAACTTGACATAAATCGAAGGCGAACTCTTTTCTGCATATTCCAACTCGGCCTCGGCCAGCGCGGTCATGCACCGGGGACACCAGTGGATGGGCTTGCGGCTGCGGAGAATTAATCCCTCCTCCACCATCTTCGCGAAGACCCGGATATTCACGGCCTCGTACTTCGGCTCCAAGGTCAGGTAGGGATGTTCGAAGTCCCCTCTCACTCCCAACCTCTCGAATTCCGCTTTCTGCCTCTCAACGTATGTGAGGGCATAGTCACGGCAGCGCCGCCGAATCTCCATGATATTAAGTTCGCTCTTCTCTTCCCCAAGCATCTTCTCCACGTTGAATTCAATCGGCTGCCCATGGCAATCCCAACCGGGAACATAGGGTGAAAAATACCCGTTCATGGTTTTGAACTTGATAATGATGTCTTTGAGGATCTTGTTGAGAGCCGTTCCCAAGTGGATGTCTCCATTAGCATAGGGCGGTCCGTCATGAAGGATGAAAGCAGGCTTATCCTTCGTCTTTTCGAGAACCTTCCAGTATATGCCAATCTCTTCCCAGTAGCGCTGGACCTCCGGCTCCCTCTTTGGAAGGTTGGCCCGCATCGGGAAGTCGGTCTGGGGCAGATTCAATGTCTTGCGATAATCCATGGCTCCATATCTCCATTATGACTTGGGATTTTGCTCCATTATGAGCATGGGCCTCAAGGGGTGTCAACGAAATCCGGTGTTCTTTACCGGTTTTTTAGCAGGTCAGACAGCTCCGAGCCGTGTTCTTACCTGTTCTATATCGATTCCCTTAACGAGGGCGGTCTTGTCTCTCGACTTTTCTCCCTTGACTATTAGAATCGCGGCGGCCGGCATTCCCAGGGCCTTACTCAAGACGCGTATAGCTTCTTTATTTGCCTGTCCCTTTTCCGGCTGTGAATTCATATAAATATCTATTCTTGCCTCTGAGAACCGGATTTTTCGCCGCGCCGCACCCGGGTGTGCCCGAAGTCTCAGAATTACTCCGTCTTTGCCCTGCAATATCGCACTATCTTCCATGACACCTCCACAAGGTGTCAGGCACCTTATGGAGCCTGATGGTTCACTCCCAGAAGAAGTGCTTTTCCCCTTCTTCGCTCGCCGGCTTCTCCGGAGCTCCCGCCGGCTCCGACTCCTCAATCGAATTCCGCATCAATTCCATCTCTTGCTCGGGCGTAAAAGAAGGGCGAGGGGGTTCTGGTGGCGGCTCCGGCATTACCTCTTCCCGCTCTGGTGGCCGTGCCGGCTCGGTCATTGGCTCGGGCGGAATAACCGGGGCCGCGGCCGGCGACGGAGCGATCTTGAATTCGGGCATCGGACTTAGGCTTGGGCTTGGGGGTGATGCGGGCGCTTCTTCAGCCGGGGCCTTAGGAAAAAGCCCTGCCGGCGGTCCGGCAGGCTCCTGAATCCTGGGCTCCTTGTATTCGATTACCGGCTGCCGCTGAGATTCCGGCTGCTGAAAAGTTATCTCCGGTATGGGAGCCCGCGCCGGCTCCTTCAATTCCGCTGCGTTAAGACGCGCTTCGTAATCCTTGACCAATGCCTGGTTTTTATCCATTAACTCTCGTATGGTCGAAAGGTATCTGAAGACCTGATCGCGGATCCCGGCAAAATTCTGAGATATTCTTCCGCTCTCGTTCTTGGCTTCCTCGAGCAGGCGACCTGACTGCTCCTGCGCTTCCTTCAGCTGCCCTTCCGCCTCGGTACGCGCTTCCTGAACAATATTGTCCGCGCTTTTTTGCGCATTGATCAATGCGTTCTGCAGCGTCTGCTGCATGCTGTCGAACTGTGTTGCCTTCTGCCGCATGGCCTCAACCAGTTCGGCTTGCTCCTGGTTGCGATGAAGCAACCTGTCCAGCTCATCGGCCACCATATCCAAGAAGGCATCGACCTCCTCCTTGTTATAGCCACCCATCCTTACGGTTCCGAATTCCTTGTGATGGATATCCATAGGGCTGATCGCCAACTCAACCGCCTCCTTCAAGACCGTCACACCGCCTTCTCAAAGGCGCACCTTACCTTCTCCTTCTTACAATATAATACTTTCCGTCAGCCGAAAATCCTCCTGACCACCCATTGTAGGACTACGATTACCAGCACCACGATCATCGGAGACAGGTCCAACCCCACTCCGGAACTTATCGGTATCATAGGTATCCAGCGCCGTAATGGCGACAGGACGGGCTCCGTTATGTCGTAGATGAAAACCACAAGCGGGCGAATGGGCGCGGGCCAGCGTATGGGTATCCATCCGATTATGATCCTGGCGATGATTAACCAGAGGTAAACAAGCAATACCCACCACAGGATATCGCCCACAAGCCTCAAGTCAAACCTCCTTCGCCCTCTTCCATGCCGCGGTCAAAGCCTCGTAGAATGCAGCCCTCACCGAATTCTGTTCGAGCATTTCCAATGCGGCGATGGTTGAGCCGCCGGGCGAAGTCACCATATCTTTCAAAGCGGACGGATTCATGCCGCTTTCGGCGAGCATCCTCCCCGAACCTATCATGGTGCCGGAAGCGAGCTTCAAGGCCAGCGCGCGATCGAGGCCTAGCTTCACGGCCGCATCGCAGAGAGCCTCTGCGATTATATAGAAATATGCGGGGCCGCATCCCGAGAGGGCCATCGCCTGGTCCTGCAAGCTTTCGTCTAATTCATAGGCTTCTCCTAAAAAGGAAAAGATGTCCATAGCCGCTTCGCGGGCCTCCTCACGGGCGAAGCGACCATAGCTGATCACCGATACCGCAGATCCCACCATCGCCGGATTGTTAGGCATCACCCTCACCACCTGGACATCGGGAGGCAGCAAGGTTTCTATGAACTGCGTGCTTTTCCCCATGGCTATTGATATCACTATCTGCCGAGGCGTGACCACGACGGCTAGCTCCGTAAGCACGGTCTCCAGTTTCTGGGGTTTGACCGAGAGGAGTATAATGCGAACATTTTCCGCCGCCGCCTGGTTCGAGGACGCCGCCTCTACTCCATAATCCGCCACCATCTTGTTGAGGCGATCGCTGTCCACATCGGAGATGATAACTTCCTCGGGACTCGCCCAGCCCCCCTGCAACAGCTGCTTGATGATGGCTTCCGCCATCTTTCCCGCCCCGATGAACGCGATCTTACCCACCCGTGTCACCTGCCCTTAGAGTTTAAAATTGGTTGAAGAAACCCTTTTCACGCAACCATCGTTTATCTTCCGCGGAAACCTCGACATTATGGGGAGACAAGAGGAATACCTTTTCAGCGACCCGCTGTATTCCGCCATCGAGGCCATAGGTCAACCCGCTGGAGAAATCGATAAGCCGCTTGGCTAACTCGGCATCCGCCGACTGCAGGTTTACAATGACCGGAATGTCCGCCTTGAATTTCTGGCCAATCTGCTCGGCGTCGTTAAAGGACTTGGGCTCCACAGTATGCATCCTTACCTGTCTGCTTGGAATGGCCTGGACTGAGGCTACCCTGCTTTCCTCCCGCAAGGCTCGACGGGACATCGGAGGCTCAACCCCCTCGGGCTGTTGTGCCTCATCGTACTCCATCATGTCCTCGAATTCGTCATCCTCCACCAAGCCGAGATAGATCAGTGATCTTCTAAAAACACCAGGCATGGCATTACCTCCCCGTAATCATTCCGAAAATATGGCCGTACCTACACGGACCATATTCGCTCCCTCTTCAATCGCTATCCGATAATCCTGGCTCATTCCCATACTGAGACGGCTCACATCCGTCTTGGGAAACCTTTCAGCCAGGTCGTCTCGCAACTCACGTAGCCTCCTGAAATAAGGCCTTGACTCTTCGATGTTCACGATTACCGGAGCTATGGTCATCAGTCCCCGCACTCTCAACTGCGGCTCATCCATCGCCGCCTCCACAAGCCGCGACACCTCATCCGATTCCACGCCGTACTTGCTCTCTTCACCCGAAACGTTTACCTGTAACAACACGTCCTGCCTGATCCCCAGGTGGGTCGCCCTCCGGGCAACGGCCCGAGCCAGCCGTTCGCTGTCGATCGAATGAATAAGGCTTACGTTTCCAACAACCATATTAACCTTATTCGTTTGGAGATGGCCAATGAAGTGCCATTCGATATCGCCGTCTATTTTCCCGACCTTATCCCGCAATTCCTGTGCCCTGTTTTCCCCGAATGTCTTTTGTCCAGCCTGCAAAGCCCGGGCTATCAGCTCCGGGGAACGGCCTTTGCTTACTGCTACCAGCTCGATATCCTCCGGACTGCGGCCCGATTTTACAGCCGATTCCGCCATCAGTTCCCGGACCCTCTGCAGGTTTTCAGTTATGTCAACCAAGCCTTAGTTTCCTTTCCGGTCACCCTGTTCAATAGCCGAACGAGACATGGAAATCATAAAACTCTCCGGTAGGCGTTTCCCATGCCACATCCACCTTATCGACTCGCGATGAGGGAGAGCCCTTGTGAGCCCAATCGATCATTTCGCGCACCGCCGTTTCCTCTCCCTCAAGAATAGCCTCTACCCTTCCATCCGGGCGATTTCTGACCCACCCGGTGAGCCCGAGGGCCTGCGCCTCATCTTCGGCATACGATCGATAGTATACTCCCTGTACCCTCCCGTATACCAAGATGTGCGCCCTCTTATTCACCATTGCCGATTTCAAATCCACCAACCCTATTTTCCGGTCTTCAAAAATGCAAATGCTCCCTGCCTGCCGGTCACTCCTTCCCGACGATAGGAAAAGTAGTCGGGGTTACAGCAGGTACAAATTCCCGTTGTATTTATGTTTTCCTCTTTCACGCCTTCTTCAAGCAGATTTGCCCTGTTTGCCCGATAGAGATCCAGACCGGGCCTCGCACCCCCTTGCACCACGCCGCTCCCCTCGCCATATCTTTCGACGAAAAGGTTGGCCCTGCCTTCGTCGACATGGTAGCAGCACGGTCCGATCCCCGGCCCCATCACGGCCCTTAAATCGAATGGTCGAAAGGAAAATTCCTTTCGGATTTCATTTAGAGCTGCGCTTGCGATATTTTCCAGGGTTCCCTTCCAACCGGCATGCAGCATGGCCACGAATAAACCTTCTTTGTGACCGATCGCCAGGGGTAGGCAATCGGCGGTGAGAACCGCGAGTACGGTAAGGGGCCTATCGCTATAGGCGCCGTCGGTTTTAGGAAAGGCATCGCCCGTTTCGGCCGCTTTCCTGCCATCTTCGCTACCCGCTCGTCTCACGGTTGTACCGTGCACTTGATGAAGGTACACGAAGCGCTCGACCGAGACGCCCAGTTGTGATGCCACTGTCGCGCGGTTGGAACTTACGGACATGGGATTATCGCCACCGCGAAACCCCAGATTCAGGCTATCAAAAGGCGCGTCGCTCACTCCCCCCCGGCGATTGGTAAAGATGAGGCTGAAAGCTTCCCCCAAGAAATGAGAAGCATCTATTGAAGTGGGACGCTCAGTCGGGAAATTACTCGGTTTCACTTTCAGGACGTTCCAATACCTCGATCAGCACTTTATCTATGCGCCTCCCCACAACCTTCTGCGCGCTGAGCCGCAGTCCCTCGAATTCGATGGATTCGCCCTGTTTGGGAATTTTTCCCATAAGGTTGTACATCAATCCACCAAGTGTGTCCCACTCATGAGCCGGCAGGTCCGTCGCCAGTAATTCGTTGAGATCGTCTATTGATATCCGCGCGTCAAAGCTGTACTTGCCGTCGCCCAAATGCTCGTAAAGCACAAGCGCCCGGTCGTATTCATCAAATATTTCCCCGACGATTTCCTCGATCAGGTCCTCGATCGTGACCAGCCCGGCCGTTCCACCGTATTCGTCGAGGACTATCGCCATGTGCATCGGGCCTGTTCGCAACTCGGTCAGGAGTTCACTTACCCTTTTCGTTTCCGGCACGAAATACGGCTCGCGCAGGAATCCGCTCGGCCTTACGTCGCTCTCTCCCCGCTTCAGATAGGGAAGCAGGTCCTTTGCGTAGAGGACCCCTATTATATGATCGAAGTCCTTGTGATAGACGGGGATTCGTGAGAAACCGCTTTTCAAGATCTCCTGCAGCGCTTCCTCGAGCCCGGCCTCGTCACTAAGCATGACCATATCCGTCCTGGGTATCATTACCTCCCGAACCAGGGTATCGCCGAACTCGAAGATGGAGTGAATAAGTTTCTTCTCCTCCTCCTCGATCACGTCCTGCTCTTCGGCGGCGGAAACCAGTGCCTTGATATCGCCCTCCGTAACGAATGGCCCTTCTTTATAGACCTTACCGCCGAACAACCGGATAACCCCGTTGGATATGTATATCAGCAGCCTCACTGCCGGGTAGAAGATTCTCGCCAACAGATTAATATAGGGGGCGACAAAAAATGCCACCTTCTCGGGATTATTGCTGGCGTAGGTCTTGGGAGCCATTTCGGAGAATATGAATATCAGGAAGGTCATTACGCCGGTAGCGAGTGCGGTTGCAACGGGCAGCTTCAAGGCCAGGGCCAGGCTGGTTGCCACGGCGGCTGCGCCGACCTGAATCAGCAGAGTAAATACAAGGATAGTTGAAAGAAATCGGTTTGGCTGATCGAGCAATTTCTCAAGAGATCCGGCCTTGCGGTGTCCTTCCTCCTTCAAAGACATTATTCGGAAGCGGTTTATGCTGACCAGTGCTATTTCCGAAGCCGAAAAGAAAGCTGAAAGAGCCAGGAACAACACGAGCAGCAGTATTCTCCAAACGATTTCAAATGCGGAAATGCCTATTTGGGCCGTCATGCCCGGTATCACCACTATTCTTTTACCCCCCTCAAGCCCAGGATCTCCCTTTCTCGTGATTCCATTCGGCGCCATCCCTCGGCATCTTCGTCCTCATGACCAAGTAAATGCAAAACACCGTGAGCGGCGACGAATTCAAGTTCCTTTCCCGCGTCAACATCATACTGCCCTTTCTCCTTTCGTATAAGCTCAGGGCAGATTATAACGTCCCCCAACAAAAAACCCCGCCGGCTTTCCTCTCGCATCGGAAAGGCGAGAACGTCTGTCGCATAATCCTTTAAAAGATACTTCCTGTTCAAATCGCGCATCTCCTCCAAAGTGACGGCGGAAAGCGACAATACCGTATCCTTTCGCGCCGACTCCGCCTTCAAGACCTTCAAACATGCCTTCTTCAACGCTTTTTTATTAAGTACGAGGCCGGGACCGGCGTTCACCACCACTTCCACTAAATTACCTCCGCCCTGTTCAGTGCGGGATATTCGATCCGCTCGTGGTACATCGCGGACAGGATCCGCACGAAAGTCTGACCTATCTTCTCCAGGTCGTCCAGGGTCAACGGAGATGCGCTCAGCTGGCCGTCTTCCAGCCTCTCCTTGATCAGCGACTGGCTCAACTGTTCGAGCTTGACCGGCGTCGGCTTGTAGAGCGCCTTGGCCGCCGCTTCTATGGCATCGGCCAGCATGACAATCGCGGCCTCTTTGCTCCGCGGCTTCTCTCCAGGGTAGCGGAAACGGCTCTCAGATACCGATCCCTCACCCGTATTCTCCTCCAAGGCCCGCGTATAAAAATAGCGCACCAGCGATGTTCCGTGATGTTGCCCGATTATATCCGTTACTTCCTGGGGTATCTTGTATTCTCTAGCAATTTCCACTCCCTCCCTGACATGAGCGGTTATGATCAATGCGGATAGATTGGGTTTAATATTCTGATGGCCGTTAAAGCCCGCCGGTTGGTTCTCGACGAAGAAGGTCGATCTTTTTAGTTTACCGATATCGTGATAATAGGATCCCACCCTCGCCAGCAGCGGATCCGCACCGGTTTCCCTCGCGGCCGCATCCGCCAGGTTGCCTACGATGACGCTATGGCTGTATGTGCCTGGCGCCTTGGTGATCAACTCCTTCATCAAGGGATGGCTCGGCGATGCGAGTTCGAGCAGGTGTATCGGCGTGATTATACCCGATATCTTTTCCAGAACGGGGAACGAGCCCAGTGTAAGCACCATGGATAGCATCCCGTTTGCGAGACCGAGGCCGCCGGCTACGGCCACGGAATGGAAGTCCTTGATCAATCCCGCGGTAATCATGGAGACTATGGCGATTGAGATGGAAAGTCCCGCTCCCACTCGGAACAGCCTCTCCCGTTGTTGAAAACGTGTAACGAGAATAATGGCGGCTATTCCACCAAGGATGGCTGTCACCATCAGGTAAAAATTTCCTTTTACGATAAGGCCGGTAATAATGCCGCCCATGGTTACCATAAACAACGCGACCAGATGGTCCAGCAGCACCGCGAGCGTTAATCCGACTACCGCCAGCGGTATGAGATAGCCCCACATCAGGTTCTCGTCGGCGAAAACCGAGAAAAGCCTGCAGAGGAGGCAGAATACCAGAAACACCAGGCAGATCATGGCCACCACTCGCCAATTGCCGGCAATATCAGGACGGAAGCGATTAAAGAAAAGTACGGCCCCGACATAGAGCGTAATAAGCAGCAGCACGATGCCGAGCGACTGCTGATAGGTACCCACGGGAGAGAGCGAGCCGGCTTGATCGAGAGCGGTCAGAGTGAGCGGCGTTATTATCTCGCCTTTATCTACTATCTTCTGGCCCGTTTTGTAATTAACGTAAACCGGCTGCACCCGGTTCGACGCGGCCTCCATATCACGCTCTATCATATGAAAGGAATATGGAGTGTTAGGCTTGAGAAAAGTCGCCGCCAGGCTCGCGGCGCTGTTCTTTATCCAGGGTTCCAGGTAAAGATCTTCCGCGCTGCTTTCTATACTCTCGCGTACCGCTTCGATGTTATCGTAAGCGACCGGTCCCGACATGGCAGAGGTCAATAATTCAACCGCCATCCCGTACAGCACTCGGGCGTCGTCAGGGCTCGAGGTCAGGACATCTTGAATAGTCCGCGTATCAACCTCAGGGTCAAATCGCGCCAGCGCACCTATCTTCGCGTCAAGGCTCTCATCGCCCGCAGCCAGTTCCTCTGCTTTGCCGAAGAATTCACTGATTGCGGAAATCGACTCGGCCTGCGCCCCGCGCTCGATGAAATAGCCTCGAATCCTCTGCCTCTCCGCCTCGCGGGCTCGATCCGTGCCCTCTTCATCCACAACGCTGAGATCCTTCGAGGATATAATTGTTTCCATGGAAGGTTTTCCCACTTCGAACCTTCCGGAACGCGGCATATATTCTAGCAACAGCACGGCGATGATAATCACGAGTAAAGCAAGAGACAAGAAAAGAGCTCTCCTCTTCCCGCTTCTGGGAAGCAGGGAGCTCAATCGGGATAATACCTGTCTTGAACCTTCCTTATCGTCCATTTTTACGACCATATTATACATCACCGGCAATCGGCGCGGATTCTTTAATAACGGTCCTCTTCAGCCTATCTCGGAGGAGTGGAAGTCCGGCTTTAGGCGGGCTCGTTGTTCCGCGTATCGTCATATCGCTTATATGCACGGACTATCTCTTGTACGATCTTGTGGCGCACTACGTCCTTTTCATCCAGGTACAAGAAATCGATGCTCTCTATGTCTGTAAGTATCTCCCTCACCACGTTCATCCCAGACTTCTGGCCCCCTGGCAAGTCGATCTGCGTAATGTCGCCGGTCACCACGGCCTTTGAGCCGAATCCCAGCCGGGTGAGGAACATCTTCATCTGTTCGGGTGAGGTGTTTTGTGCCTCGTCGAGCACGATAAATGAATCGTTCAGCGTCCGCCCTCGCATGAAAGCCAGCGGCGCCACCTCGATCACTCCCTGGTCCATATACTTGGTGAATTTTTCCAAATCTAGCATCTCATAGAGACAATCATAAAGTGGCCGCAGATAAGGATCCACTTTTTGATACAGATCGCCGGGCAGAAAGCCCAGCTTCTCTCCCGCTTCTACCGCCGGCCTGGTCAATATTATTCGTCCCACTTGCTTGGTCGTCAGCGCCTTCACAGCCATGGCCATCGCCAGGTAAGTCTTACCGGTTCCCGCCGGACCTATGGAGAAGACTATGGTTTTTTTTCGTATGGCTTCTATGTATCGCTTCTGGTTCGGGGTCTTGGGACGAATGATCTTGCCTCGGCGGCTGATTATTATGTCCGTGAACACCTCGGTGGGATTGAGCTCCCCCTCCTCGCGCATCATCTCGATTGCCTTCTCAACACTTTCGACATTCAAGGCCATGCCCGAGCTCAAGAGCGTCAACAATTCCTCGAACAAGTCACCGATTATTTCCAGTTCGGCCTCATCGCCGTAGATTGTTATCTCGTTTCCTCTCACCATTATCGTGCTGTTGAACTCTTTCTCGATTATCTTCAGCAATTCGTCCCGCTCCCCCAGCAGGTTGACCATGGGCTGGTGACCGGGAACCAGTATCTTCACTTCATTGGTGCTTATCTTACTCGTTTTCAAAACCTCCTAACTTTGGGGTCGTGCCTAAACATAAACAAGGGGTCAGGCCAAACATAAACATACTAGCCGGGGGGCCAGTGCATCTTCCTTCCGCCCAAGATGTGAAAATGCAGGTGTTTGATCACCTGATCCGCCTCGATCCCCACGTTGGTCACGATCCTGATCCCCCCCTCGGCCACGCCTTCGATCTCCGCCACCTTCTCAATGGCCTGGAAGAGATCGGATAGAAGTCCCGAATCCTCGGTGGTCAATTCCAGGGCTGATGTAATATGACGCCTGGTTATGACGACGTCGTGCACCGGTGCCTGCGGGTTTATGTCCCGGAAAGCCACCACCTGGTCGTCGGCATACACTATGTCTGCCTCCATCCTTCCTTCCGCTATATCACAGAAAATACAGCCTTCCATATACCTTCCTCCCCTAAGATTTTACAATGATATACCATTATTTACCATCATGGCCGTCCACCTCGAGCACAGCTGAACCATCATTCACACCGGTTATCCTTGCCACAACGATGCAACCGGGTCGCGCCCCGTTTGACGGCTCGATGAGAGACCCTTTTATATAATCCTCTGTCGTTCCCAATGCCACGCGCGGCTCTCCCTCCACGATCCTCTCGATTAAGAGCCTCGCACTTTCTCCTATCCTCTCTTTCGCGTAGGCTACGCGCCATTCCTCCGCCAGGGATCGCAACCGACCACACCTCTCCGCGATGGCTCCGGGAGGAACGCATTCCAGCTTATGTGAGGCCCGGGTTCCGGGGCGCTTGGAAAAAGGAAAGACATGCGTTCTCGACGGCCTCGCCTCTGTCAAGACGTCAAGGGTATGGTGGAACGCCTCCTCGCTTTCCCCGGGGTAGCCGGCTATCACTTCCGTCGTCACGGTCATGCCGGGCCACCCCGCCTTCGCCTCACGGCATACCTCGATGAAGTCGCCCGGATTGTAGCCCCTTCCCATATCCGCAAGGATTCCCGCATCTCCGCTTTGCAGGGGAAAATGCAAATGAGGGCAGACCCGACCTTCCGAGACCGACCAAGCCTGGAGCCAGGACATGTCCATATCCTCCAGTTCGATGGAGCTTATCCTTATCCTGAAATCCCCTCCAATATCTAATACTTCCTCGACCAGGCAGCCAAGGTCAAAACCGGCTTGAGGCCTGTACCTCCCCAGGTTTATCCCGCAAAGAACGAGCTCGCGGGTGCCCTGGTCCAGCCATTTATTGGCGAGGGCGAGTACCTCCGCAATCGGCCGCGACCATTCGTCTCCTCTAGCCGTGGGGACTATGCAATAGGAACACTCCCGCTCGCAGCCATCCTGAACCTTAATGAATGCCCGGGTTCTCGAAAGCGAAAGCGGTTGTGCTCCCGCGTCCGCTTCATGCAGCAGACTCTCTATCCGCTGTTCCCAGCAATCCTTTTCGCTGTTGGGAATGATTGCCACCACTCCCGGCAGCCTCCCCAGTTCCTCGGCGGACACTTGGGCGTAGCATCCCGCCACCACAATGGCATTTGCACCGCGTTTCGAAAGCGATCGTATAAGCTTGCGGCACTTGCGATCGCTCTCCGCCGTTACCGTACATGTATTTACGACACAGAGGTCGGCGAGGCCTGGATCGTTTGATATCGCATGCCCGGCTTCCGCCAGGCACATCTTTAATTCCTCGCTTTCGCCCTGGTTGACCTTGCAGCCGATCGTGAATACCCCAACTCTCGCCATATATCTCCTAAAGCAGACCGTAGTGACATCGTGCCGCCAGGATAAGAACCAAACCCGCCGTCTCAGCCCGGAAGATGCCCTTTCCCAGGGTGACCCGCTTTGCTCCCATTGAGCAAAGGCCGGTTCTTTCTTCATCGCAAAAACCGCCTTCAGGCCCTATAAGCAGCGCAACTTTACCGGGTTGCGTTTCACCAAGCACCTCCGCCGATCTCTTCCCCCCATCTTCATCGGCAAAAACTATCATCTCGAACTCGCCCAGGCTTTCCTCCAGGCGGTCAAAGCCGAGCGGTTCTCCTACCCGCGGCATGTAAGTCCTGCCCGATAATCTCCAGGCCTCCATGGCGAGCTTGCGCCACCTGTTCAGTCTTTCCCCGGCTACGTCTTCGCTTTTTCGAGAACGGCGTGAGGAAAAGGGAACCAGGGAGGCCCCGGCTTCCGCGCAATCCTGCACGACCCTGTCCATTTTGCCGGGTGAAATCAACGCCTGGTAAAGATAGATCCTGGGTATCTCCTCCGGATGGCGTTCTACACTATCTACAATGATGAAGGTCTTCGAGGTACTCATTTCGCGGATCCTGCCGCTTCCCACAAGGCCCTCGCCATCAAGTACCATTACTTCTTGATCCCTGTGCATCCTGAGAACCCGGCTGAGATAATGATGATCGTGGCCTTCGACGTTGATAGTACCTTCCTTCAGGCGGGATGTGGGGATATAAAGCCTGGGTATGGTCAAGCTATTGCCTCATCGCCTTTCGGATGCGCTGCATAAGATGCGGCGCCTCCTTTCCTTTTCTTTCCAGTTCCTGGTAATCTTCGAGCAATCTCTTCTGCTCGCCGCTAAGCTTTTTGGGGATTTGGACCTCAAGGGTCAGGTAGAGATCGCCCTTGGACCTGGAATTAAGCTTAGGCATTCCCTTTCCTTTTAGCCGGAAGACTTCACCCGGCTGGCTGCCGGCGTGGATGCGCAGCGTCTCTTCACCGGAAAAGGTCTTGATCTCGACTCCCGTTCCCAGAGCGGCTTCGGCCAGGCTGACCGTGACAACGGCGTGCAAGTTACTTCCTCTTCTCGCAAAGGTTTCATCCTCCGCGACCCGGATTTCTACGTAAAGATCCCCGGCCAAACCGCCCCGGTTGCCGGCTTCGCCTTTTCCGGGGACTCGGATGCGATCACCGTCGCTCACTCCCGCGGGTACGCTTATTCCAATCTCATCCGCTATCTCGTTTATCCCATCACCGCCGCATTTCTTGCAGGGATGCAAGTTTATCTCTCCACGGCCGCCGCAACGAGGACAGGCCGCGCTGGAGCTGAATGTGCCGAAGGACGTTCGCCGGGTCGTGGTGAGGGTACCCTGTCCCCCGCACTGCGGGCAGATCTCCAGGTCGTATCCTTTCTGCAGGCCAGCGCCCTCACATTCCTCGCACCTCTCGTGGCGGGGAATATCCAATTCGCGCTCGGTCCCGGTATAGGCTTCTTCGAGAGTTATCTCGAGCACATAAAGGAGATCGCTCCCCCGGCCGGGTCCCCTCCTTGTTGCGCCGCGGCTACGTCCGAAGAACATGTCGAAGATATCTCCGAAGGGTGTCCCGAAACCCTCGAAACCCGTACCGTAGCCTCCAGCGCCTGGACCTTGCTCGCCGAAAAGATCGTAGCGTTGTTTCTTCTCAGGATCACTGAGGACCTCGTATGCCTCGGTTGCTTCCTTGAACTTTCCTTCCGCGGAACCGTCATCGGGATTGACATCCGGATGGTATTGGCGGGCCATCTTACGGTAAGCCCGCTTGATTTCCTCCTGATCGGCATCCTGGCCCAAACCAAGAACGCCATAGTAATCTTTCATAAAGTCCTATTATTCACCCCAGGTTATTCTTTGAGCAGCTCAAGGCTGCGGCTTAGCGATTTCGCAATGAAATCCACGGTCGGGATTACGCGTGCGTAATCCATTCGAGTCGGCCCTATGACACTGACCGTTCCCATCATCTCATCTCTTATAAGATAGGGCGTCGCAACCAGACTGAAATAATGCAGTTCCTTGGACAGGTTCTCATCGCCGATTCTCACCGTGAGCTCATCCGACCGCAACGCTTCATTCAGCAAGTTGAGTATAAAATACTGCTCCTCGAAATGCTTCAGCAGGTTCTCTATGCGCGTCATTCCCTCGTCATCCAGATGGCGCAGGAGATTCACCATGCCTCCAACAAAAACCTTTTCATACTTCTGTTCGGACAAGATATCTTTGATCGCTTCTATCAGCTTGTTCGCCAAGCGCGGCGATTTCAGCTCTTTCATAGCCTGCGTCCCGGCCAGTCTCTTCAGTTCCGCAAAGCCCTTTCCCTGCAGATTGCGATTGAGAAAGCGCTGTATCTCCTCTAGATCCTGGTTCTTGTCCCTGGCCAGGTCGAGCAGTCTCTTCTCGACCCTACCCGTATCGGTGATGATAACCAGGAGGATCATATCCTCGGCCAGTTTTACCAGGTCTATATGTTTTATCGAATTGCGCCGCAGCCGTGGGGCTATGATCATCGCCGCCGAGCTGGTCAGGCGTGATAGCAGCATGCTCGTCTCCTGGAGAAGATTCTCGAGCTCACGGCTCTTGTTCGAAAAGAGGGTGATTATCGCTTCCCGTTCCTCGTCCCGCAAGCGCGGACGGCCGCCGAGGCTGTCCACATAAAAACGATATCCCAAATCGGTGGGAACTCTACCTGCGGAAATATGCGGTTGATAGAGGTAGCCCAAGCCCTCGAGCTTGCTTAACTCATTACGTATGGTAGCCGGGCTTATGCCAAGATTTATACTTTGCGCAAGCGACTTGGATCCAACCGGCATGCCGCTTGTAATGTACTTATATACTACTGCCTTCAGTATCTTTTGTTGTCTTAGGTCCATCATTTAGCACTCTCCTCCTTCGAGTGCCAGGATACTCTCACCATAGCCAAAAGGGAATACCTCGTCAAGCGCATCGGAGACTATCCACATCAGGCAGGAGGCCGGCAATTATCGTATTCGAAACGAGCATGCCGCTGGGAGTGAGGCGTATCCTTCCCAGCCGCCTTACGATAAGACCCAGCGCCTCAAGACCGTCAACTGAATGCCCGACAAGTTCTTCTCGGACGCCGGCAGTAGTCCTCAGGCCCAGCATTATCTCTTCGCTCTCCCTTTCAGACAGGTTCAACACTTCATAGCTTTCGAGTGTCGAGCCTCCGGATTTTATATTCTCGATGTACTGTAGGACCGAGGATCTGTTTGAGAAGCGACGTTCCGCAATAAGGGAATGTGCTCCCGCCCCCACCCCGAGGTATTCTTCTCTAGACCAGTAAGCCAGGTTGTGGCGACTCTCGTAACCGGGCCGGCTGAAATTTGAGATCTCGTACTGCTCATAACCCCGCTCGCCCAGCGTACTCACAAGCGCCAGATATTCATCAGCCGCCTCATCCTCTCCCGGTAGTGCTACCTCGCCGAGTTCGACTCGCTTAGCAAGAGGCGTGCTTTTCTCGAGGGTCAGGCCGTAGAGACTAATATGATGAGGTCCGAGGTCGAGCACATCACTCAGCGAATCCGACGCAGATAGCCGGCCGGCCGCAGGCAACGCGCAGAGCAAGTCGGCCGAAACGTCGGCGCCTGAGGCTAGCGCCGAACGCATGGCTTCTACTGCTTGGTTCGCGCTGTGCCGCCTTCCGAGAAAGGCCAAAACATCGTCACTCAGAGATTGAACCCCCATGCTGAAACGGTTGACCCCACCTTCCCGGGCTTGTATAAAATCCCCCGCGCACCAATCGGCCGGATTTACCTCCACAGTTACCTCAGTTCCCGGCCCCCGTCTGAAATACCGGAATACCTCCTCCAAGAACCGCGCCACCTCTTCCCCTTTCATGATGGAAGGGGTACCGCCGCCGAGATAGAGCGATCCCAGATCTCTCCTCTCCTCCCCGATGCACCGCGAGCGATTTTCGATCTCCGTGATTAGAGCGTGGTGATAGAGCGCATGTAATTCTCGTGATGCGACTCTTGAATTGAAATCGCAGTAGGCGCAGCGTGATACGCAGAAAGGCCAATGAATATATAGCCTCACTTGGGAGTCTCCTCGCGCGTCGCCCTCAGCGCGGATATGAAGGCCTCCTGCGGTATTTCCACCTTGCCGACCATTTTCATCCGCCGCTTGCCCTCTTTCTGCTTCTCGAGCAGCTTTTTCTTGCGGGTGACGTCGCCGCCGTAGCACTTAGAGAGAACATCTTTGCGCTTGGCCTTGATGGTCTCCCTCGCCACCACCCTGCCCCCTATGGCCGCCTGCACGGGAACGTCGAAGAGCTGCCTCGGTATGAGTTGGCGCAGGCGTTGAGATATCTTTTTTCCGTAATCATGGGCGTGATTCCTATCCACGATAGCGGAAAAGGCATCCACCGGTTCACCGTTTATGAGGATATCCAGTTTAACCAGGTTGCCCGGCAGAAAGCCGATATGCTCGTAATCCAGAGAGGCGTATCCCCGGCTACGCGATTTAAGCTGATCGTAGAAATCCACCACTATCTCCGCCAGCGGCAGCTTACAGCGTATCTCTACCCGCCTGCCGGAAAGATATACCATTTCCTGGTAAACACCCCGGCGCTCCTTCACCAGCTCGAGGATGTTCCCCATGTAATCGGGAGGAACCAGAATGGTCGCTTGCACGTAGGGTTCGCGTACTTCCTTCAAGGCTGCGGCGTCGGGCATGTCCGAAGGATTGCGTACGAAGACCACCTCCGCGTCCCTGGTCTCCACCTCGTAAACCACGGTCGGGGATGTCACGACGAGTTGCAGCCCGTATTCCCTGTCCAGGCGCTCCTGCACTATTTCCATATGCAGCAGGCCCAGAAATCCGCAGCGGAATCCGAATCCCAGAGCACGCGAATTCTCTCTGTTATAAGTGAGAGCCGAATCGCTCAGCTTGAGTTTATCGAGGGCATCACCGAGATCGGCGAAGTCATCCGCTTCTATGGGATAGACTCCCGCAAAGACCATGGGCTTCGGTTCCTGGTATCCGGGTAGAAGATCCGCAGCCTGCCTCTTCTGATCGGTTATCGTGTCGCCCACCTTGATCCTCGAGACGTCCTTGATTCCCGTGCTTATGTATCCTACGTCTCCGGCTTCCAAGTCTTGGCAAGAGATCATATCCGGCGAGAAATATCCCACCTCGTTTATTTCGCTCTTCACTCCGGTTGCCATGAATAAAGCCTTCATACCCTGAGAAACAAGGCCCTCTTTCACCCGGACAAAGGCTATGACGCCCTTGTAAACGTCGTAGGTCGAATCGAAGACCAGGGCCCGCAAGGGCAACTCCGGATCGCCGGAAGGAGGTGGAATTTCTTGCACAACGGCACGCAGCAGATCCTCTACACCCTCCCCCGTCTTGGCGGAGACCGCGAGCACATCGCCGGAGTCTACCCCCAGGAGATCGGCCAACTCCATGGCGGTATCCTCGAAATCGGCAGCCGGAAGGTCTATCTTATTTACTACCGGAATGATAGTAAGACCTCCTTCCAGAGCCAGATAGGCGTTGCCGACTGTCTGCGCTTCGATGCCCTGGGAGGCATCCACCAGGAGTATTGCCCCCTCACAAGCCACGAGACTACGTGAGACCTCATAGGAGAAATCTACATGGCCGGGAGTATCGATCAAGTTCAGGCGGTACTCTTCTCCCTCGCCGAGGGAATAGTGCATGCGAACCGCCTGCGCTTTGATGGTAATGCCTCTCTCCCTTTCAAGCTCCATGCGGTCCAGGTATTGATTTGCCATTTTCTGGCTGGGCACCGTATGAGTGATTTCCAGGAACCTGTCCGCGAGAGTGGATTTTCCATGATCGATGTGCGCGATTATGCAAAAATTCCTTATGTTGTTTCTATCCATTAATGTCACCGATGCAATTATAGCATCGGCCCAGGGCGCTTCTACCGTCTACGATTCAATATGATGTCCGGTATTCTTAGAAAAAGGGATTAAGAATACGCAATCCACCTCTATTTTGTATATCTATGTCGCTTAGGATCGACATGGCATCATTCACTAAGGGACCAATCCCTTTGTGGAGGTGGGTCTCTTATGCTACAATTTCCCCTGTTCAAACAAAGGAGGAAAGTTTTTGCCGAATATCAAGCAGCAGGCCAAGCGAATGAAGCAGGCCGAGAAAAGTCGCGTGCGCAACAAGTCGCGCAAGTCGGAGATAAAGACCTACATCAAGGACTTTGATGCCGCAATGCAACGGGGGGATCGCGAGGAAAGCGAGCTTCACCTGAAAAAGGCGGTCCAGCACTTGGATCGCGCAGCAAGCGACGGCGTCCTTCATAAGAATAACGCTGCGAACAAAAAATCGCGTCTGATGCACAAGTTCAATACGGGATTTTAGTCTTATTTCTTAGCGCAACCGCGCTTCAAATCTTTCACGTAGCGTCTCGATGATGCTATCACGAAGAGGCATGACTTCTTCATCCGTCAATGTACGATCGAGGGCGTAAAAGGTAAGCTTGAAAGCAAGGCTCTTGCAGCCCGGCCCCACCTGTTCTCCCCTGTAAAGGTCGAACAACTGCACTTCACGCAATAGAGGGCCGCCCGCTTCTCTCATGACGTGCTCGACCCTCGCGCAGCTCGAATCCTCGGCGACGACTACAGCGAGGTCGATCTGCACAGCCGGAAAGCGGGGAATCTCCCTGTATCGAGGGTCACGGGACGATGCGATCAGTGATTCCAGGTCGAGTTCCATAACCGCTATCTTTTCAGGCAACTCCGCTTCTCTCGCTACACGCGGATGGAGCGTGCCGATATAGCCGGCTTCGCTCCCTTCTATGGTAATGAGGCCGGATTGGGCAGGATGCAGAAAAGGGAATTCCTTGGCCCGAATATCCCAATCACATATATTCAAGGCCCCTATAAGTTCCTCCAGCACTCCTTTGATCGTATAGAAATCCGCTTCTTCCCGCTCCCCGCCCCACTGCTTGTGGAACCACTCGCCACTCATAATGCACCCAAGCCTCAATGGCTCCCGCGGAAGCTTCTCGTCTCCATCGCTAAGGAAAACCCTACCTATTTCATAGAGGTGAAGATCGGTTACCCGCCTGTTGAAATTGAAGCGCAGGGTCTCGAGCAGCCCGGGCATGAGCGAGGGTCGCATTACTGAAAACTCCTCGCTTATCGGATTGCGGACACGGAACACATCGTTTGGTAAATATTGCCTGGAGGGATCGAGGATATCCAGCCAGCGAGGCGAAATGAAGGCATGCGTAATAGCTTCGTAAAGCCCTTCGCCGGCCATCGTACGGCCAATACTTCGCATTTTCTTCTGCCCGCGGGAGAGTCCCCCGATGTTCTTTGACGTCAGCGGCAGAGTTGATGATATTTTCTGGTAGCCACGGAGGCGGGCGACTTCTTCCACCAGGTCGATTTCACGTTCCAGATCCGGCCTGAAGGTCGGTACGATCACGCTGACCACTTCGACGCCGTCCTCGACCTTGGTACCCGCCATATCGAGTTCTATCGATCGCAGCAAATCCGCTACCTCATTTGAGCCTAGCGTTATCCCTATCAGCTTGCCGGTCCTCGCCACCCTTAAATCGATCTCGACCGGTTCGATAACCCGCGGGTGGGCATCCACCGCCCCGGCCATGACATCTCCTCCCGCCAGTTCCCGCATGAGCTCGGCGGCACGATCGGCCGCCCTCACGCATCCGTTAGGATCTACACCTCTTTCGAACCTGTAGCTCGCTTCTGATGGAAGTTCTTGGAAACGGGCGGTGCGCATTATATTGGGAGGATCGAAATGTGCCGATTCGAGAAGAATTCTAGATGTGCGCTCGCCTACTTCGCTCTCTTCCCCGCCCATGACTCCGGCAAGGGCAACCGCGCCCTTGGAATCGCATATCAACAAGCTATCCTCGGTTAACTTCCTGTTGACGCCGTCGAGAGTAGTCAGCGTCTCGCCGGCTTTCGCCCGCCTTACTATAATATGGCCTTCCTCGATCAGATCGTAATCGAACGCATGCAACGGCTGCCCAAGTTCGAGCATGACGTAGTTTGTAATATCCACCACATTGCTTATTGGCCGGACGCCCGCAGCCTGAAGCCTGCGGCGAATCCACCACGGCGACGGCCCTATTTTCACCGAGAAGATGAGTCTCGCAGCATATCTCGAACAAAGGTCGGGGTCGAGAATCTCTATTATTACCAATCCTGATGCGGGTTCCGCGATTTCCTCTACTCTGCTCGGCGGCATCTTCAGTTGCTTGCCGGTCAGTGCCGCAACCTCCCTCGCCATGCCGACCATGCTAAGGCAATCAGACCGATTGGGAGTTATTTCCACCACGAGAACCTGATCGGGCATGGAAAGCACAGACGCCAGATCGCGTCCTATTTCCACCGCATCGTCGAGCACCATGATTCCGGAAGCTTCCTCGGATATGCCCAGTTCCTTTTCGGAGAGGATCATCCCGTGCGAGGATATTCCCCGAATCACCGCCTCTTCTATCACGGTGCCGTTTGGGAGCCGTGATCCGGGTGCCGCCAGGGGTACCTTGATTCCCGGTTTGACATTGGGCGCGCCGCAGACGACTTCCCTTATCGAGCCCGCAATATCGACGCGGCACAACGAAAGCCGGTCCGCCCGCGGATGGGAGGCTACCTCCAGGACAAGGCCCACCTGAAAACCCTCCAGGCCCTTACCGATCGTCTCTATTTTCTCAACCTCGGTCCCGCTGTTCGTCAAGAGGTCGGCAATCTCCTGAGCGTCGATTTCAAAATCGACATAATCGCTAAGCCATTCAAGAGAAACCCGCAAGGAATCCTCCTCAGAACTGTCTCAAAAGGCGCAGGTCATTATCGAAAAAATATCGTATGTCGGGTACGGCGTATTTCAGAAGAGCGATGCGTTCCACCCCCATGCCGAAAGCGAAGCCACTCACACTCTCCTCGTCGTACCCCACGTATTTATAGACATTGGGATCCACCATGCCGCAGCCTAATATCTCCAGCCATCCGCTTCCCTTGCATACCCGGCAGCCCTTCCCCTCGCATATTATGCATGAAACGTCCACCTCGGCACTGGGCTCCGTGAAGGGGAAGAAATGGGGCCTGAAGCGGATGTCCCGCTCCTGGCCGAACATCTGCTTGGTAAAATATTCCAAGGTGCCCTTGAGGTCTCCGAGCGTTATGCCCTCATCGACGACCAAACCCTCCACTTGATGGAACATGGGCGAATGGGTGGCATCCGGCACGTCATAGCGAAAGGCTTTGCCGGGAGATATTACATAGAGGGGCGGCGGTGTCGTCTCCATCACGCGCACCTGTACCGGTGAGGTTTGCGTCCTCAAGAGGACGTCCTGATAATCTCCCTTGGGATTTTCGATATAGAAGGTGTCCTGCAGGGATTTAGAGGGGTGCCATTCAGGCGTATTCAATGCCTCGAAGTTGTAATAGTCGAGTTCGACCTCCGGACCTTCGACCACCTGGTATCCAAGTCCAATAAAGATATCCTCTATCTCTTCTATTATCTGCGAGAGCAGGTGACGGCTGCCCCGCTGGATGCATTTGCCGGGCAAGGATATATCCAAAGCCTCACGCCGCAGCGCCTCTTCCAACTCCAGATCCCCCATTGCCGCGGCCTTTTCATCCAGTGCACGCTCGGCGTAGCCTTTAAGCTGATTGCCCAGCCGGCCGACACGCTTGCGGTCTTCGGGAACCAGATCCTTTATGCCTTGCAGAAGCGAAGTAATCTTCCCCTTGCGGCCCAGGAAAGCCACCCGGACATCCTCTATCGCGGGCAGGCTGCCCGCCGCCTCGAGGTCCCTTTGCAGCTCCCGGTAAAGCTCGCCAAGCTTCGGGTCTTCAGCGAGTTCTCCGGGTACCGGCTCACGGCTCACCTGTGGTTCCTCCTCTCCCGGCAGCGCTGGATCTCATATAAAAGCACGGCGGTGGCCGAAGAGACGTTTAACGATTCCGCCTTTCCCAGCATCGGTATGCGCACCGAGCCGTCAAACATCGCTTCCTCTTCCTCCGGTATGCCCCATGCCTCGTTTCCCATTACGACGGCTACGCGTTCGGGCCACTCCACCTCCCATGAGTTGATGCCCTCATGCGCTTCCGCCGCGAAAACAGTATAACCTGCTCGCCTTACTTCGTGGATAACTTGCGGCGCTCCTCCCGCGATCGTTATGGGTACGTGGAAGATCGAGCCCGCAGTGCTTCGCACCGTCTTAGGGTTATAGATATCCACACTCTCGCTGCATACTATTACTCCCCCGGCGCCCGCTGCATCGGCTATCCTGACCATATTTCCCAGATTCCCCGGATCCCTCACCCGGTTCGCTATCAACATGAGAGAGGGCTGGGCCTCGAGCAATGCAATTAAATCGATATCGATAAAATGGCAGACAGCAATGACACCCTGGGGTGTGGTAGTGGTCGTCAGGACTTCCATGATCTTTTCATCTACGGAAAAACAGGGAATCGATCGACCGTCGATTAGATGCGAATAGGCATTGAGCACTCCGGCCCCGCGCTCGTTAACGATAATTATTTCGGGCTTGGATGGGTGGCTCAGGGCCTGGGCGACCCCCTGTATACCTTCAACGAGGAATTTGTGGTCCTTATAGCGGAAATTGCGCTTGCGTAATCTGCGGCAGCGCCTGATTCGTTCGTTCTTTACGCTGTTGATCACGCCGGAAGCGCAAACCCCATTAAGCCCTCGCCTCCTCAGCAACCGGCTCTTTCTGCAATTGATCTTTCGCCTTCTGCACAAGTGCCGTAAAGGAGGCGGGATCTGAAACGGCTATATCGGCCAGTACTTTGCGGTTGACGTCTATCTCTGCCAGCTTCAATCCCCTTATGAAACGGCTGTAGGAAATCCCATTCAATCTCGCGGCTGCATTGATGCGGGCTATCCATAGGCGGCGAAAATCCCTCTTCCTGGCCCTACGGTCGCGATAGGCATATTGCAGCGAATGCATGACCTGTTCATTGGCGCTCTTGTAGCTCCGGCTCCTTGCTCCACGATAGCCCTTGGCCATGGCCAGTATTTTTTTCTTCCTTTTCTTTCGTGCAACTGCGTGTTTTGTTCTCGACATATCAACTCAATCCTTTCCGGAATTTATGTTCGGCTTAATCAGGGGTAGCCGGGCGTTTAACCCTGCCTCAACATCCTGCGAACGCTTCCGATATCTTGCGGCGAGACTTCCTGCTTCTGGCGAAAACTTCGCTTACGCTTCGACGATTTCTTGGTGAGGATGTGGCTTCCGTAAGCCTTGCGGCGCATGACCTTTCCCGTCCTCTTTATCTCAAAGCGCTTGGCCGCGCCCCTGTGGGTCTTCATCTTCGGCATATCTTACCTCCGTCATTTCTTAACCATATTCGGGGAGACGATCATCTGCATGTTCCTGCCTTCCAGCTTCGGCATGGATTCCACCGTTCCCAGTTCCTGCAGTTCCTCAGCCAGTTTCTCGAGCAGATTCTTCCCCAGCTCGGTATGGCTCATCTCCCGCCCTCTGAACATTATGGTAACTTTTACCTTGGAACCGGCGTTTAAAAATCGCTCTATATGCTTCTTCTTGATCTCGTAGTCGTGCCTGTCTATTTTGGGACGCATTTTCATTTCTTTGAAGGTGACCACGCTCTGTTTCTTGCGCGCCTCTTTCATCTTCACGGTCTGCTCATAACGGTATTTGCCGTAGTCCATGATCTTGCAAACCGGCGGATTAGCCTGCGGCGCCACTTCCACGAGGTCGAGGTCCATATCCTCGGCCAGCTTCAATGCCTCTTCGATCGGCTTGATTCCTATCTGAGCACCGTCCGGACCCACGAGGCGAACCTCTTTCGCCCTGATATCCTCGTTTACGCGCGCATTTTTCTCTATCTGGCATCCCTCCAATTCAAACGAAAAGGATAGCGGTTATATCTCGCTATCCACGGGTTAGAGCTCTCATAAACCCTGACAATCCTTTTTTTTGACCGCCGGGTGAGAAGCAAAACCGCTTCTTCTTAATATTCTTTTTACCAGGATGAAGTATAACAAAACTCCGGAAAATATGTAACAAAAGACCAACCACAAAGAACTAAGACTGTAAGCTCTTACAAAAGAGACGGTTTTCTCGCCTCTTCGCGGAGTCCCTTCACTAAATAGCTGGATTAGCCGCCCAGATAGCCATTGGCCAACTTGACCGCTTGCGCCGCATCGGAGCCAAAGGCGTCAGCGCCTGAATACTCGACCACCTGCTCGTTAACCGGGCCCCCGCCGATGATTACTTTTACTTCGTCCCTCATCCCCGCCTTTTTCAGGACATCCACCGTTTCCTTCATGGAATCGAAGGCGAGGGTCAGCAGGCCGGAGAGTGCGAGCAGGGAGGCGCCTGTCTCCTTTATTGTGGAAATGAACTTGTCGGGAGGAACATCCACGCCAAGGTCGCGCACCTCGTATCCCTCACAGCGTAGGAGGGCAGCCACAATATTCTTGCCGATATCGTGGAGGTCGCCCTTGACCGTTCCCAGCACGATCACGCCCCTGGAATTCCCCTCCTCCGGTTTGAGATGGGGTTCTATCTCAGCTATGGCCTCCTTGAAGATCTCGGCCGACATGATGAGTTCGGAGAGGAAGTATTCCTTTTCCTCGAAGCGCCTGCCCACCTCGGCCATTCCTTGTCGCAGCCCCTCCACTATCGACATGGGATCTTTACCCCTGTTGAGCGCCGCCTCGACCTCGTCAAGCACCCCCTGCTCATCCAATTCCACCAACATCTTTGCCAGGTTCTCACTCATGATATATCCCCTCTCCCATGCTCCGCGGAAGCCTTATTTGATTCTCCCATCGAAACATCATAACGAGAAGTACGTCCCGGTTTCCCTTGATCATCCCCAGCCTTCCATCAAGCATGGATGGGATACTTCCCGTAACGGTGCACTGATGCCAGCATGACCTTCACGTTTTCCGGCTTGGCATCTATAGGAAGGGTGCACCCGGAGCTTAAGATGAATCCTCCGTCAGCCCCTATCTCCTTTATAAGGCGCCGGCAGTACTCATCAACCTCGTCCGGTTCGCCCAGCTTGAGCATGGTGGCCGGCACATCTCCCATGATGCAGAAGTGATCGCCGAGGATTTCTTTTGCCTTGAAGATATCGGAGGTGCCGTCGAGATTGAGCACGCACTTACGGACGGGCAGGCTCTTGAGATAGGGATAGAAAGCCGTCCAGTCGCTATCGAGGTGAAGGAATGGCGTTATTCCCTTGCCCACGAAATATTCAGCCATCTCCTGCCATTCCGGCAAGGCAAACTCCTCGAATTGCTTGGGACTGATGCACGAGGCACTGGTCCGCGCCCCTCCCATGAAGACCCTCTTCAGGCCGCTCAACTTCACCATGAGGAGGCCCTGCATTTTCATGGGCATCATGAGGGCTTTGGCGGCGGCCTTGACCTCATCGGGGTAACGAAAGAGATCCAGGACGAAATCGTTAAAGGAGCGCAGGCAAATGGAGATCCATTCCAGGGGGGTGAAAGGGATGTTATAGCCGACGGTTGTCTCCACACCCTTCTTGAGCCAGCCCATCCTCGATCTCCGCATCTTAAGAGTGTCTATGCCTATGGTAGCGATCGCTTTGGCAAGGCCGATTGGGTTGCGGAGCTGGGGGTGCCTGATCTTTAAGGTATCCAGCAGCCATAGAATGGAGTTGCGATCCTTGAGACGGGCATAATCCTCGCGGCCGATCATGGATTTCTCCACGAATTGGAACTGCGCGTCTTCAGGCACTCCGTTCACACCGGGCATGATCGGAGGCTGCGGGAAGATTATTTCCATGATCCTCCCGATACCTGCATAAGATAAATGCTGCCCATCGATGGGCCCTAGATCGCTAATGGTCTTCTCCAAAGCCAGATCCGCCTTCTTGATGTCGAAGAACATCTCGCGCTGGGTTATACCTCCATAGCGGCTGCTGAAGAAATCGTAAATGGGAACGACAGGCACGCGATCCGGCTTCCCGATCCTGATGGCAGCCTCCAAGCGCTCTGTTGCCGTCATGTAGGCCATGGGTCTCCTCCTTGATTCCCTATCCGTCTACCCCCGCGCCTTTCTACCGCAGCCCGCTCTTTCGCCCTCCCAGTTGTTCGCGGACGTCGCAGCGAAATATTAAACCGATTGCGGCGGAGATGCCAATCACTTAGTTGGCGACGGTCACAATCGTCGCATGATGCAGCGTCACATGAGTGAGGCCCGACCCCAATTTCAACGAGCCTAATTTCAACTCGCTTGTTCAGCCTGTTCGCCTTCGATGTTCTCTCGGAGAAAGAAAGGGAGGGTCAGGCTGAAAGTGGTTCCCTTACCCAGTGTGCTGCTCACCCACATATCACCGCCATGAGCAGCCACCAATTGCTTGCTGATAGAAAGGCCCAGGCCGGTTCCGCTCTGCTGGCGCGTCGAGGAGGAATCTACTTGGTAGAATTTGTTAAATATCTTAGGGAGATCCTGAGACGAAATCCCGATACCATTATCCAAGACCCGGATCAGACACTCGTTTCCAAGGCTTCCCGCTTTGACCTTCACCGCGCCTCCGGGCGGGGTGAACTTAATCGCATTGTGAATAAGATTCATGAAGACCTGGCTCAAACGGTCGCTGTCTCCGTTGATGTAAGGCAGGTCTTCAGGTATCCCCAGCTCCAGCAAAATCTCCCTATCCTGAGCCATGTTATCCAATTGTTGGACAACGCCGCCTATAACATCACCCAGCCGCACGGGGTCATGGCGAACTTCGATAATGCCTTGCTCTATCCTCGAAAGGTCGAGCAGATCATTGATAAGCTGTGTCAGGCTCTCGCTTTGTTTCTGAACGATATCCAGGTAATGGCGCTGCTTCTCGGTCACCGGACCTACCCTCTCCGCGGTCAGAAGTCTGACGAAGCCGGTTATCGAGGTGAGCGGTGTCTTAAGCTCATGTGACACGATCGATATGAAGTCTGATTTCAGCCGGTCGAGCTCAACATAGTAGGTGATATCGTGAAGGAGGATCACCGCGCCGCTCACCCTTCCCTCGCTATCCATCAGGGGTACCCAGAAACTCTGAAATATGGTTGGCGGTTCAGTCCCCAAGGTCATTTCGATCTTGAGGTTCTCGCCCCGCCGAAGAACCTTATTCAGCATCTCCGAATAGGTCATTTCTTTTAGATCGATGATGTACTCGGCCCGCTCGAGCAAATGTGGCAGATCTACATCATAATCTCCCGCCCGAAGATTGAGCAGACGCGATATGGTAGGATTCGCCAGGATGAGTTTGGCGTCCTGATCGATAACCATGAGGCCGTCGCTCAAGCTGTTTATGATAGCCTCTATCTTGTTCTTATCCTCAAGAGTAGTCCTGTACAGATATCCCTTCTCCAGAGCAAGGGCGGCTTCGCTGGCAAGAGTAAGCAGCAGCCTGGCGGCTTCGTCATTGAAGGCATTGCTTTGCCTCGATGTACAGCAGAGCACGCCGATCACACTGGAACTGGCATAGAGCGGAACGACTATCATCGAGGTGTAAGCGATCCTCTTGAGGAAAGGTTCGAAGCGGGCGTCTTCTTCACAATCCCTCAGTATGACGGGAAGGACGGCCGAGGCGGATACATAAAGGGGGTTGTCGTTTGACGGAACCATTAGGTCCTCCAGTGCGCCCGCGGTGAACCCACGCTCTCCCTGGATGTGCAACCTATCGGCGGACTGCCAGAGAGCTATGGCAATGGCATCGCAGGGGACCAGACGCAGGGAGTTCTGAAGAAGAATGTTTAGCATCTCTTCCTCGTCCAGGGTCGAAGCGAACTTCAGAGAGACGGCATAGAGGGTAGATAACTCCTGTCTCTTGGTGTCCGCCTCGTCGAATAAATGCGTCAGGGTTTTCTTCTCCCGCTCCTTTTCGCGAGCCTTGCTTATTACGAAGAAACCACAGAGAGCGAGCATGAGGTAGATCGGAACAGCAATCGCCATGTTTTTCAGGGTCTCGAAACTGACTGTTTCGTAAAGAACCGGTGCGAAAAAGATCGCGCAGGTGACGGCTGTGATAAGAATCGTCTCCAGCAATTCGAAATAGGCTGATGAGAAGATGATAACAATCAGGAACAGCAGCGCCAGGCTGCTTTGGCTTCCTCCGGTGAGATAGATCATTAGTGCGACCAGCGAATCTGTGGCAACCATCAACGTGAAGAAACCCGCCGGATGGTAACCCTCATAGGGGAAAAAGCGGTGGGCTATGAAGACGGCCATGCCCAGGAAGACGAAAACCCAGAAGGCCGGGGACTGGACGCGGCCTGAATATGGCACCACGAATAACAGAGTCGCGACCACGATCGTCAGCCAGAACAGCGACGCGATGAATCGTGTAGAGCTGAGGAGTATTCTGACGCTGCTTCGGCGCCCGCCTATCCGGCCGGAATCCCGGGCTCGCGATCCCCGGGCACCGAATATCTTACTCTTCATGCCCAACACCGCTGGTATCAATCCACGCGACGCCTGTCGAAGACGAAATTGCTTCCCTCCATGGCCTTGGCATATTTTTTTAGTTCGGCTGCAATCTGGGCGACCTTGCCGGGATGGTCAATGAGACGATAGGTATTGTGAACTATGGCTACGCTTATGGTCATGATTGGGAATTTAGTAATATTTCCCATGCGATCGCTGCTTATAATGAAGCCGTTCTTCCTGTCCTCAGGTTCATAATGTGCCGGTATGCGAGCATCGAAGAGCCGGATGATTTCCTGCGTAATCAGCGGCGCCCTCTCCATTTCCGTGACGACAATGAAATCATCGCCGCCTATATGGCCGATGAAATCTTCCTCATCGCCGTACTTGTCAACTGATTCCAGGATCACCTGCGTGGTCAGTTTTATCACTTCACTCCCCGCCATGAAGCCGTAGCGGTCGTTGTAAGCTTTGAAATCATCCAAATCCGCGTAACAGACCGCGAATTTGAGGTCGGCGCGGATGCGCCCTTGAATGGTTTCTTCTATGGCACGGTTTCCCGGTAGGCCGGTTAAGGGACTCGCTTCGCCGTCCCTGATCGAGCGCCGTAGATGCATGTTTATTCTGGCCTCGAGTTCCAACGGATCGAATGGCTTGGTGAGATAATCATCCGCTCCTGTCTCCATACCCTTGATCTTGTCATCGAGCATCCCCCTGGCGGTGAGGAGGATTATAGGGATATGGCTGGTGAGCGTCTCGTTGCGTAAGCGGGTGCATACCTGCAGGCCGTCGAGATCGGGCATCATGACATCGAGGATAATGAGATCCGGTCTCTCCTCCTGGCAGAGCTTAAGCGCTTCCTTGCCGTCTCTAGCTTCTATGGGTTTGAACTCATCGCAGAGGGTCTCCACGATAAGTTCACGGATGTTTGGATCATCGTCGACGACAAGGATCTTGTACCTCTTCCTGGTCTTGTCCTGTCCTTCGGAGTCGCCTTTCAGAATATCGGTGAACAAGAAACACCTCGCCTTCCTACGGCCATCATGGTAGGTATCGTCTGTTCCCGTCCCCCTCTTTATCGCCCCTTGTAGTGCGAAAAAATAACGAACTCTCTTTAGAGTTCGTTATTTTCCAGGTCATGACCCGTTAGGCCTCACCATTAGTAAAATTACTCGGTCTTTTTCCTTCCGGGCCTCATCCTGCTGAAGAAACCCTTTAC
>Ga0154635_133_pt1 | contig 30809 bp, 30 predicted proteins | sample Rifle2008BG13ft_FD_116064 | JGI IMG/M metagenome (GOLD analysis project Ga0154635, IMG submission 116064) | Solincola sediminis RBG_13_55_18
ATCGAAGAAAAGAGGTTCCAGGAATGGCGGTTGTTGCGGTAAGTCATATTCCTCCGACGAGATCCCAAGCGATTCCATCATGCCGTAGAGCGACTTGCCGGTCTCGGGAACAACGCAGTCGATATAGACCAGGCGTTTCATCTTGTCACTGTGGAGGTTCGCGACGCCGGTGATAACCATCGAACCGTAGCTGTGGCCCGCCAGGGTGATGGCCCCCAGCCTTTTACTTTCAATCAGATCGCATATTTCCGATATGTGCCCGCTGAGACTGCTCTCTGCCGGCGGGGATAGCGAGGGCGTGTACACCACATGGCCCTTTTGCCGCAGCAGGGCTGACACTTCGTCCCAAATACTGCCGCTTTTCTGTCCCCCGTGTACAAGCACATAGTTTGACATTCGAATCACCCCTTCGATCCGGCCGCCTCCTCGTCACCCCGCCAAATCATTGACGCTCTTTAAGAAGCGGTCATATGATGTTCCTGATCGTCGCGACGAGACGAAACATTGAGGTTTGAAAAATGGAAAGAGCTCAAGAGGACAAGAAAGAATTCCTGATGGAAATGGCCGAGGCCCCGGTCAGCAGGATCGAGGCCGAGTTAGCCTTCCGCTACCTTTATAAACATCTCGATGGAGCGCTGAGACGAGGCAACGGCGAACTCAATGTGCTGGATGTCGGGAGCGGGGTGGGGGAAGTAGCCCTTCGCTTTGCAGCCCTGGGGCACAAGGTGACCATGCTCGAGCCGCAGGCTTGCTTACTCACCACGGCGGAGGAGCGGGCGAAAGAACAGTTGCCCGAGCGAGGCGCTTTTATGAGGTTTCTGAACGAGCGCATCGAAGACCTGGAAGAGAGCCAGGTTGACGAATTCGAAGTCATTATATGTCATGAGACCATCGAGTATGTGGACGACGTCCTCAAGGCATTTAACATTATTACCAGAGTGCTGAAGCCTCGGGGCATCGTCTCCCTGGTATTTCTCAACCGCTATGGCCTTATCCTCGAGAAGGTGCTCAAGGAGGAGAATATAAGAGAGGCACTAGATACTTTCGAGCTTGAAGAATTTGCCACCTCGCTGCATCAGGGACGCGGCCGTCTCTATTCCGATGACGAGATCCTCGCCCTGCTGGAGCCTCTAGGGTATAACGTGGAAGGCAAGTACGGCTTGATAGTCTTTTCGGAATTCATCGACTGCTCGCTTTTCGAGGAAGACGATTGCTACCAAGGCATGCTCGATTTAGAGGAGCGGGCGGGTGAGGAGTCCCACCTGAAGGCGGTCGCGAAGTTCGTTCAGCTCATCTGTTCGAAAGCCTGACAGCTGTGCAATCCGTCCCCAACCGTGTCATTGCGAGGTCTTCCGAGGCAACGTCTCGATGCTGGTTTCTGATTTTGATTGCATATCTCAAGGTGCAATTGCTTCTGTAGCGGTTAATGGGCGGGAAACCCAATCGCTTGTGCAAAGAGGCGACCATAATTCGGATGATTTGCCAATTCGTAATATTTGACCCTGTTTGCGGTTTCCGAAGCCAGTGCGCGCTGCTCCCGTGAAATCAGGCACAGCCTGGCTCCCATCCCGGCTGCGTTGCCCACCTGTGAAAACCGCTCCAGCGCTATCTCGGGTAACAACCCGATTTCGAGGGCATTAGCCAAGTCCATATAGTTGCCGAAAGCCCCGGCTATAATCACTTCATCAATGGCATCCCAATCGATGCCTGCTTCGCTAAGCAGGATGTTCATCCCCGCGTATATGGCAGCTTTTGCCAGAAGCACTTCGCTGATGTCTTTTTCGGTCAGGGTGATATCTTTTACGCTGCCGCTTTCTTCGGCGGGCACGAGGATATATTCCTTGCCGCCTTCACGCAGCCTACCCCTTTCATCGATAATCTCCGCCTTGCGGAGCTCGGCAATGGCGTCTAATACGCCCGAGCCGCATAAACCGACGGGAGGTTCGTTATTGATGGTCTTATATTTGATCGATGAATCCTTAATCTCGATCCTCTCGATTGCGCCGGCGGCCGCCCGCATTCCGTCCTTGATATGCGCCCCCTCAAAGGCAGGGCCGGAGGCGCAGGAACAGGACCTCAACTCCCCGCCGCAGGCCAAGGTAATCTCGGTGTTGGTGCCGATGTCCATACCCAGCACTGTCTTATCCGTAGCGAAAATGCCGGTGGCAAGGAGCATGGCTACATGGTCGGCGCCGACAAACCCCGCTATGTTCGGCAAGAGATAAATATAGGCGCCGGGCGCGATGGATATGCCCAGGTCCCGGGCCTTAACATCGATGGCGCCGCTGACGGCCGGCACATAGGGCGCGAGCGCCAACTGCTTGACGGGCAAACCGAGAAAGAGATGATGCATGGCCGTGTTTCCTGCAACGGCCGCTTCAACAATATTTTCACGGCTGCAGCCGGCCTCCGAGCACAATTCATCGATCATTCGATCCAGATCCCGGATTGCCGCCTGCCTGACGGGCTCTTCCCCGTTTTCCATAGCGCTATATATACGGCTTATCACGTCTTCACCATAGGCAATCTGGCTGTTGATCATCCCCCTGGCGGCCAGGACCCTTCCGGTTGCAAGATCGGCCAAGTAAGTGGCTATCTTGGTCGTCCCCAGATCTACGGCGAGACCGAGCGCGCTCACCCCGGGGTTTGCGATCATGACGATCTCTCTGCCCCTCACCCCGATCTGAGACTGCCAGCCGCTCTCCCTCAAGATACCCGGCAATTGGCGTTGCACGGAAATATCAATATCGAGATCGATCAAGCCGTGCTCATCGGCCAGATAATCCCGCAGCGCTTTCTCGTCCGATCTCGCACCCTCCAGGGTAGGGGGAGATGGAGCAACTTCATAGGCCTTCACGACCGGGTCGATCCTTACACCCTTTTCCTTCCCGGCGAGTTGCAACTGCGGCGAGACGACCAGTGATTCCTGAGGGATCTCGACCTTAATGTCGGCGCCGGCTTTTGTCAAACACGCCAAACGGTATCCTTGCTCGATTTCTTCCGAACTGAGTTTCCCCTTTTCCCTTTCGCTCAATGGCGACGCTTCGCCTGATATGATGCGTATCTTGCACTTCCCGCAGGTGCCTTTCCCGCCGCAAAAGGAAGCCAACGGCACACCGGAATCTCTCGCGGCTTCGAAAACCGTTGCTTCATCTCCACAAGCAACGCGCCTGCCGAGGGGTTCGAAATCGATGCGGCTCACAAGGTCTCCTTACTGAATAATTCTCATAAGGGCAGGCGGTGGAGGGAAGCCACGGTGCCACTCAGGCCACGTCTCACAGCGGCATAGGTCAGCAGTTGCTCGTAAAGGCTTTGATCCTCTAAATCCTTCCAACGCAGTTTGCGTTTGGTACGTGTCAAGAACAGCATCGGTATCCAGGTCCCGGTGTTGATGTAATATTTTCCGCGGTGGCCGGTGAGAACCGGCTGTAACTCATTCGAGTAATAACGGTGGTCGTGTCCGAAGACTACGATGTTTATGCCTTGATCTCCAAGCAAGAGTTCCCTTGCCCTTATGGAAAGCGCATCCTCCCGCGTCGCAAGGGAATCGAGCAAGAGGCCGCTTTGATCCGGAGCCAGGTCCTCTTCTTCATCCGGAAGCTCCGAACTCAATTGCTCGGTTTCTTCCACGCCTTGCACCTCTACCTGCGCGCGTCCCGACATCAGTCCCATAAACCGCCGTTTCGAGTATCCCCATGTATCGAGCAGGCCCTCCCGCTTTCTTCTCAGAAGTACGTGGTTCTCCTTGAAGGGTGGAAACCCGACCCTTGCCATGAAATGGATGAGCTTGAAACCCAGCAGCGTCTTGAACCACCAACTCTCTTCCTGAATGCCCATAAATACCATATTCGGGATGGGACGGACGTTGTTGATGAAAGGATTTCGCCTGCTCAGCCTGCCGTTGCTAAAATATTCCAGGAAACAGGTGCCCCAACTGCGTTCCAGTCGCAGCTCGCCGGTTTTCGCGTCCCGCACGAAAGGATTGGAAAAATCCTCGAAGGCGCTGTCGGCGAAGTACTGATTCCCGTGCTCCACGTAAAGCGGTCCGTCTCTATAAATCCCGGTCGATTCAAAATGGAAATGCTCCGAGTCAGGAGAGCCGAGTACTTCAAGCAAGTTGTCCCTGAGCTTGGGCCAGAAGAGATCAACATCGTGGTTGCCGGGAATGATAACCAGCCGGTTGCCCTTTTCCATGAATAGGCGCAATGCTTGGAACAAATCTCCATGGGCTTCGATCACTCGCTCCAGTTTGCGTTGCGATTCATCTTCTTTGCAGCCGAATCTCGAAAAAGGTCGGCTCGATTCCCTATCGAGGGTTACGGCAGCGAAATCTATGAAATCACCATTAAGAATCAGTTCCGAGCCCCGGCGGCCGGATATGGATTCGAGAAAAGACTCAAATCTCTCATCCTGAGTGAAGTCGTCCAGGTAATCACCCGCACCGAGGTGCATGTCACTTATTATGTATCTCGTCTTTGCCATTTCCTCACCACCTTCGCTGATTTTACAACATAGGCGCCGCAACATGGGGTCCCGCCGCAACATGGTGCCGTGTTAAACATGGGGTCGTGCCTCAACATCAACATGGTGCAGGCCTAAACATGGGGTCCCGCCGCAACGTGGGGTCGTGCCTCAACATCAGCATGGAGCGCCTCGACCGCGCCCGGCGCTACTGAATATACTGAATATAATGAAAGGAGCTGTTCGGCATCAAAATTTCGTTGCAATCCTCCGATGATATAAGCAAGGCAATAATGACCCGGTTGAGGCGCAAGGGGAGAAACAGCCATGACAAAAGAAGTCCTGATTGTTGACGACGACAAGGCAATGGTAAATCTGCTATCGACATTGCTCGAGACAGAGGGGTTCGGAACCGAAAAGACGCGATCAGCGGCCAAAGCGCTGGAGATGGTATCCGAAGAACATCCCGACCTAATCCTCCTGGATATAATGATGCCGGAGATGGATGGTTTCAAATTTCTGGCCATGCTTCGCAGCAATCCCGACACAAGAGCGATCCCGGTTATTATCCTCACCGTCTTGGGTGACCAGGAAAACATCCTGGAGGGTTTCCGTAAAGAGGCGGACGAGTATGTGACCAAACCCTTCGATCCGCAGAAACTGGTGGAAACCATCAAAGGTGTGCTGCAAAGATCGCTCGAGGAGCGCGTCGGGGAGAGGGCGCGCCGAATAGAAGCGCTCCTTGCCATGATCCGAAAGCTCGAGGAGGAGGGCTGAGAAGCCCGAGACCTCGAAAAATACCTTATTTTCATCCTGTCTTTCCATACCAATTGTGATATCTTTGCCTATAACTGATAGAAAGGTGGAAAGGCATGGCCTGTCGCATAGGAGAAATCATAGCCATAATGGAGGAACTTGCCCCTCCTGCATACGCTCAAGAATGGGATAACATCGGGCTGCAAGTCGGTTCGGCGGCATCCGAAATCCGCGGAGTGCTTGTCGCCCTGGATGCGACGCAGGGGGTTTTGTCAGAGGCGCGTGAGAAGGGAGCGGACCTTCTCATATGTCACCACCCGCCATTGTTCCGACCTTTACATCGGCTTATAACCGATGACCCGATTGGAAGTATTCTCCAGGAAGCGATAAGGTCAGGTATCGCCATCTTTGCGGCACACACCAACCTCGATGCTTCCCCGATAGGCGTAAATGCTGTTCTGGCTGAAATATTCGGGCTCGAGAATCAGGAGCCGCTGGAGAGGCTTCCCGGTTCGGAAGTCTTCAAGCTGGTTACGTTCCTCCCAGCCGAGCATTTGGCAAAGGTTAGTGCCGCCCTGTTCCAGAGTGGAGCCGGAGTGATCGGCGATTATACAGGCTGTTCCTTTCGGGTAGAAGGAACGGGAACATTTACGCCGGGATCCCGATCCCATCCGGTTTATGGAGAAGCGGGCAAGCCGAATGATGTTCCGGAGGTACGCCTGGAGGTCGTAGCTGAAGAGCATGTCCTAAATGATGCGATTCAAGCGCTGGTATCCGCTCACCCGTATGAGGAGCCGGCATATGACGTCTACCCTCTAGTGCTCGGCACGTCAGCCGGAATGGGAAGAGTGGGGGACCTGCCCGAGGCCGTCAACCTCGGCGAACTGGTACGGGGATGCTCGAAAAAGCTGGGCAATCGGGCTGTCCGCTTCACTGGAGATTCAGGCCGGATGATAGGCCGGGTCGCGCTCTGTTCGGGCAGCGGAGCCAAACTTGCGAGTAAGGCATTACAGTCCGGCGCACAAGCCTTGATTACTGGAGACGTCGGTTACCATGAGTCGATGAATGCAGCAGCCATGGGACTGGCAATAATAGATGCGGGGCATTATCACACGGAGAGACCGGTAATAGCACGGCTGGCCTCGCTTCTTGCGGAAAAAGCCGAACAGGCGGGTCTCGAGATCGAAGTCAATGCCTCAGGTCTGGACACGAGCCCATGGAGCGAGGAGGGTGACGATTGAGCGAGCTGGAGACATTATTCAGGATCCAGGAGCTTGATATCAGGATTCATGCATCGAGCGAGAGCGAGGAGAACCATCCCCTGAAGGCTGTGTTGGAGCGCCTCGAAGAGGAAAAGCAAACGAATCGGGAAGAGCTCGAGAAGCTAGGGAATTCGCTGGACGAAGCCAAGGCTAAGCAGAGTAAGCAAGAGTCCGAGACGCAGAGGATGGATGAAAAACTGCGCAAGGAGGAGGAGAAGCTCTACGGGGGTACGGTAGGCAACCCGAAAGAACTACGCGGGCTGCAGGCTGAAGTGCGGGCGATTAAAAAGCAGAAAGATGCATTGGAGACCGAGATCCTCGAGGGAATGGAGCGGCTGGACGAGACGACCGCAGTGGCAAATGATCTCGAGGCGAAGGTTGAAGACCTGCAAGCGGAGATCGATGGCAAGCGGAATACGCTCAACGAGGAACTCGCAGAGATAAGGCACGAGTTGGAAAGGCTTGGGGAAGAGAAGCAGGGACTACGGTCGGAGGTGAGCGAAGACCTTATCGAGTTATATGACGAGTTGATCAAGAGCAAGCATAGCCTGGCGGTGGTCCGGGTGGTCGAGGGAGTGTGCACTGGCTGTCGCGTGGAACTCCCCGGCATGGAATACGACCGCTTCCTCAAATCCGATGGAGTCTTCCGTTGCAGCAACTGCAGGCGGATCCTTATCAAATAAAAGGCAGGCCTTCTCTTGACCGAGGTGAGAGTTGGGGGCGAAAAAGAAGAAACGGAGTATATTGGAACCGCCTTTTCAAGGCGCGCAGCGCTTCGATGAGCTTAACGTCTATGTGGATGGCGCCGCTCGGGGAAACCCGGGTCCGGCGGCGATCGGTGTGATCGTGAAAACTCGGGAAGGAAGAAGGGTTGCGTCATTCGGCGAGGCGATCGGAGAAACAACCAACAATTTCGCCGAATATATGGCGCTAATTCATGCCTTGCGCCTGCTCTCTATTTTTGAAGTCGATAGGCTCTGCATCTATACCGACAGCCAGTTGATGGCCTGCCAGGTCAGGGGCGAATACCAGGTAAAGGAGAAAACGCTTCGTTCTCTCCATGCCCAGGTAATGTCGATGCTCCGCCGCTACCGGGAATACAAGATCATGGATATCGCAAGGGAGAACAACGCCGAAGCCGACGCCCTTGCTAACCGCGCTCTTAATGAAGCCGAACCACTGCGAAGCAGCAAGCCGAGCATCAAGAAAGCGACCCCTCCTCCAGAAGGCCAATCCGAACTATTCGCAGTCAAGAACGAAGAGATCGAAGGATAATCTTCCCACATGTTCCTCTTAGGACACACAGGCTTTGTAGCCGCTCCCGCAACAGCATTGATAAAGCACCGGCCAAACCGAACAGATGATCTCCGCTGGTTGATGGCGGGAACTTTGCTTCCCGACCTGGTTGATAAGATCATAGGGCAGCTGCTCCTCAAGCCACGTTACGAGAACGGGCGCATCTACGGCCATACCGTTATGTTTTCCTCACTCTTGATGGTTCAGGGCTTCAAGCGCCTCAAGAAGACCGGCGATAGAAAGGCTCTGCTCCTTGCCGCTGGCGTCATCAGCCACATTGCACTCGATAATATATGGACAACCGATCCGGAAACGGCGTTCTGGCCGCTGCTGGGGCACTTCCTGAAAGACCCTTCCCTTATGAGTCTCCGCGAGCAGGTCACACACGTCTTAAAAGACCCTTTCTTCTGGGAGAGCGAGATCGCCGGAGGCATCCTGCTTGTCCTGTCCCTGCATTCCTTGGGAATAAGAAACGGCCGGGACCTGGCAAGATTCATCCTGCGGGGCGAGCGCCCGGCCTTGTCCCAGCCGCTTCCCAGCCATTAGAATAGTTGAATTATGGGAAAGATTTACCTGCTGAGGCACGGCGAGACCGATTATCATGCCCAAAAACGGCTGCTGGGCCGTAAAGACGTAAGCGTAAATGAGACCGGCCGCGAGCAGGCCGGCCGGGTAAGGGATTATTTCGAAGGCATTGATCTTTCCGCAATCTATTGCAGCCCGCTCAAGCGCTGCCGGGAGACGGTCGAGCCGACTGCAGAAAACAAGGGACTGGACGTGCGGGTGATGGACGAATTGCTTGAAGTAGAAATGGGCGAGTGGGACGGCAGGATGGTGACGGAGCTTTTTGAAACTGATAAAGAACTATTAACCAAATGGTTGCGCAGCCCCTCCTCGGTTACATTGCCTGGCGGTGAGGATTTCGGGGCGGTGAGGGACAGAACCGCCATTGCCATGGAGGAGATCACGCGGCGGCACAATCAGGACAGTGCTGTGCTCGTAGCTTCTCACGGAGGACCGATAAGGGTCATGATTTGCCAGGCGCTCAAGATGGATATAGATAATATGTTACGAATCGAAATAGACCTCGCTTCCATATCTTCTATCGTCTTCTTTGAGGGAGGCATTCCCCAGACCGGAGTTGTAACCCTGGTGAACGATACTTCTCACTTGAGGTTATGAAGCCGGCGAATACCGGGCTCGAACTCGAGCGAGTCAGATTCATCCTCTTCGATCTGGACGGCACACTTACCGATTCCATAGGACTGATCTTGAAAACGTTCCGTGAAACACTGGGCGCACTCGGGGTCCCGGCGCGAAGCGATGCCGAACTCCTTTCACAGGTGGGCCGGCCGCTGCATATCCAGATGAAGGATATCGATGCCGAACGCTCACAGGAGCTCTTCGAAACATACCAGCGCCTCTACCAGGAGCACCATGATGAAATGCCGCGGGAGTTCAATGGCATAAAGGAAGTTGTAGCCGAGTTGAAGGAGCGCGGTTACCGCATGGCTGTCGTTACTTCGAAGCGTTCCTCGGGCACCATAAGAGATCTGGAATATTCGGGATTGCAGCCTTATTTCGATGTGGTCATAAGTGCGGAGGACACCGAAAAGAACAAACCCGATCCGGAGCCGGTCTTAAAGGCGATGAGCCGCCTCGCCGCTCGCTCGGATGAGGCGACCTATATCGGCGACAGCCCTTTCGATATCCGCTGCGCGCACGGGGCGGGCATTTCGGCCGGAGCCGTCGAATGGAGTTTCTTCCCCCGAGAGGTTCTCGAGGCCGAACAACCCGGTTACTGGATCCCGACCCCCCGGAGCCTGCTCGATTTCTTCCCCGGCCCCCCTTGACCAAGGTTACACAAAGGTGTCAGGCACCTTTGTGTAGCTTATGAATTCCAGCCTTCCCTAAAAGCTGACGATATTATTTTCATGAGCGGCGCCAAAGAAATCAGACGAATACAATTTGGAGGTTATCCGGCAATATCCCAATCCCATCTTGCTATCGCCAAGAGTTATTCCAGCACCTTACTCATGGGCCCTCCGCTTTGCGATGAACTCCTGGCGCTGGTTGAGCACATGTATGACGACGAGGAAGCGGGGTTGGTCCGGCACCTCAAACCACTGCGGCCACGGACAGCGGCGGGGCTGGCGGCTGCCGAAGGGCGCCCGCTTCATGAGGCTGAGAAGATCATGTGGCGCTTGGCAAATGAGAAATATGTGTTGCTGTCGGTCGATATAAAAGGGACCGAATGGTTCAGCCTGATGCCTATTGTTCCGGGCACATTCGAATGGGTTCTCGTGCGCAAAGACCCGGAAAGCATAACACCCTGGCACCGCCGCTTTGCAGAGCTATTCGAAGCACTCTACGCGACCGGTTACACCACGGAATATATTAACCGTCCTTTGCCTTTGATACGCTACCTCCCGGTTGGGGAGGCCGTCCAGGCGATGCCGGCGGCGCTTCCCGCCAGCCACTTGGAGGAGATCCTGGACCGATATGATCGCTTTGCGGTGGGAGTTTGTCAGTGCCGTTTGTCCAAACAACTGGTCGGCGAAGGCTGCGGGAGGATGCTCGAGACTTGTACCGCGATGGGCTCCCTGGTGCCGGCGATAGTAAACAAGGGCCGTATGCGTGAGGTAAGTAAACGCGATTTGCTCGAGATAAAGGCCGCCGCCGAGAAGGAGGGACTCGTCACTTGGACAATGAATGAAGACAGCGGCAAATTCACCTCAACGTCGTGCTCCTGCTGCGGGTGCTGCTGCGGCGCCCTCACATCTATAACCCGCTTTAACACGCCAGGCATGATCGCACCACCTCGTTATAGGCCCCGTATCAATCACCAACTCTGCAAGCATTGCCACAAGTGCGCCAAGGCCTGTCCCATGGGAGCCATTGTTATGGAGGAGGAAGGCGAGATAAGAAGGCTGGTGTATAAGGCGGAGAGGTGCATCGGCTGCGGTCTCTGCGCGGTTGCGTGTGCTAATGAAGCACTCACCTTGGAAGAGGCTCCCGGCCATCGAGAGCCCACCACCAATATACTTGCTTATGCCGCGAAATTTCTCGGCGTTTTCGCCGTGAATAGCCTCAAGGTCCGGCGGTCGCGCAGGACAAGATAGGCATAACGCTGTATTCTTTGTCATAAGACGGGGTCCGGATTTGGAGGGATATTGGATGAGGTAATCGTTGTAGGGGCAGGCCTGGCCGGACTCGTGGCCGCCATCAATTGCGCGCGCTCAGGACACAAGGTAACCGTGTTCGAGAAGGAAAAGCAGGTGGGCGGCGCGGCGCATATAAGGCCGGCGGTGGATGTCACTCCGATGGATCGTGAAGCCCTGGCGGGCTTCATCGGAATCGAACTGAAGGAGCCCCAGGTAGTGCCCACCGAAGAATTCATCCTCTATATCTACGGCAAACGCTACTCGATTCCCGGCCCTTGGCTTCACCTTCATTCGGTAGAGAGGGGATCCAGGAAGACCTCACTTGATCAATATCTTTACAAGACCGCGCTGGATGCCGGCGTGAAATTCGAATTCGGGGCTGCGATAGAAGATCAGGAGCAATACGCCTGTCTTCCGTTCTACAGTATTATTGCAACCGGCCTCACGGCCGAACCCTTTCACGCCATGCGCCGGCCGGCGCTGAATGTTTATGGCCATATCGCCAGGGGGACCGAAAAGGGAGCCCCGAGGATGATAGCTTTTTTCGATCGCGACACCAAGTACTACCGTTATTTCGCCAATCAAAACGGGGTGGCTTTCGGTTTGGGATTCGATGCCGCCCCGGTGGAGGAGTCGCTTCGAGACGAGTGGAATCGCGAGATGGAAGAACGCGAGGGATGGCGGTTCAAACAATGGCTTCCCCACGAGGGAGTCGTGGCGACTCCCCGGATAGATTCACCAGCGCTTTTCGCGAGCTACAGGATTCTCGCCGGCACTTTCGCCGGAATGCAGGACCCCTTCGTCCTCTTCGGCGTTCACGGCTCGCTTTGCTCGGGGAAGATAGCGGCCATGGCGGTGGAAGACCGTGAAAGGGCTTGGCGTCTCTTCAAGGATTTTACATCTGGCTACAAGGTATCCTGGTCGGTAAAGAAGATATTCGATCACCTGCCGCATGCGGGGCGCAACATCGCACTTCGCTCTATATTGAGTCTGTATGGATCCCACCAGGGGCGCATGCAACCTTTCGTGGAATTCCTTATGAGGACGCTTCCAGGATATGGCAGATTGCCGGAGGGGTGGATATGGCGGAAAAAATAATCGTGGGAGCGGGACTCGCGGGTATTACCGCCGCCATTAATCTGGCTGAGAGCGGACATGATGTTACGGTTCTCGAAAAAATGAAGAGGGTCGGAGAAGTCCCCTGTAATCCCTGCGGGCATGGAACACCCATGAACGCGGAGGCTATGGAAGCCTACATCGGAATAGACCTGAAGTCGGCTATGACTCCCCTAAAAGGAGGCATCATATCTCTGTGGGGCAAACGTTACTGGGTCGACTTCCCACCCAACGTGCCCGCCTGGATGATCGAGCGCGGGCATCGCCGGACATCGATGGATTATTACCTATATCATAAAGCTCTCGAAGCCGGTGTTTGCTTCGAATTCAATCACGCGATCCTCTCTGAACGACAGCTCCGAGAGCTACCACCGGGCAGTATAATTGCCACCGGCTTGCATCCTGACGGATTCGATGCGGTGGGCGTACCTTACGTGATCGCGCATGGCACCTTTGCTAAATGCAGGGTACCTAAGAGGGAACCGCAAGTGACCGTATACTTCGACGATTATAGCGATGATTATGCCTTCACGTGCTCCATGAACGGCGAAGCTCTGGCGGTTATGTTTAATCGACATCGTCCCATTGCCCGGTGGGAGATGGAGAAGTTCGCCGAGCAGGCGGTCTTTGAAGACGGATACCCTTTCAAGAAATTCTTTCCCCAGACGGCGGGAGCCTTTCCGGCCGGCACTTACAAAAATCCCAGGCTTTTCCAGGACCATCTCATCCTGGCCGGAAGCCTCGCCGGAATAATCGATCCCTTCCTTTGCTTCGGCATGCACGGCGCCTTGCTTTCCGGAGCCATAGCCGCCCGAGCAGGCGACGATCCGGAAGCAAGCTGGAAGGAGTTTAGAAGGCTGAATAGAAACTTCTACCCGTTACTCGCCGCCAAGCGGGCCGGCCTCTTACTGCCCCAAGCCAAATATCTGAACCATCCCGCACGTCTTGGCATGCGAATGATGCCCTTGATCGGCCGTTTCTTCATGCCCCTGGCCTTCAGGACCAACGTCCCCGGCTACCGCCGCATTTAGTAGGGGGGCTACACAAAGGTGTCAGGCACCTTTGTGTAGGCTCCGATCCTGGCGCTACACAATATCCAAAAGACCTACACAAAGGTGCCTGACACCTTTGTGTAGGTGACACCTTTGTGTAGGTCTTGGTTAGAGTCGTCTCATCCAGATGCCCGCATCCTGCAATCCTGCCCGGATCTCAGCCTCGGGATATTGGAACGGGCACATAATGGAGTCATTCACGATCATCAAGTCGGTTGGATGCATAGGAAATTTAGCGGGAGCAAAAAATACCGCCGAATCCACCTCATCGGTTTGAAACCCGCGGGATACTTTATCTCTCGCACGACCGTCGTAGCAATGCATAATGAAGTGGTAGTCGCCGATGTCCCGATTACCGATGATCTCATATGCAGAAAAGCATCCCAGTAGATCTACTTGGATTCCCGACTCTTCGAGGACTTCCCGCTTTACCGCATCATTCATCTTTTCCAGATACTCGATGCTGCCGCCCGGGAGTATCCACTGGCCGCGATAAGGGCCTCTCTTTTGCCTGACAAAAAGGACTTCCCCCGCTTGGTTCATAATGACAGCGGTTATTCCAGCGACTATCCGATCAAACTTAGATGCGGGTTCGACCATGGTCTTGCTCATCGTGTCGGTAATCATTGCTTTAGGCCTCCTAGGTATCCTTTCCGACTCTTCTCTTGAATATACTGCTCGGAAGGCCACCAGCGTATCGTCCTTTGGTATGAGAAATCCCGGGAAAATCCGGTAAATCCCGGTATTTGGCAGTATTGCTTGATGAGGCTCCCTGAAGAGCACCAGCGGAAAGCTTAAGCGGCTGTGATCAGGCGCTAATCTCGTTTAGCCGCCGGCGTATCACTTTGTGCCTATGTTGAAAAACGGTGTGAATGAACCAGGCGGTCACTCCCTTTACCCATCTGGGTTCAAATGTCAGGTAATCAATTATCCGGCTGCCATTAGCTGTTGTCACGACCCGTCTGTCGTGACGCCACAGCTTCATTGAACCCATCGGAGACTCTTCGACAAATCCTTCACCGTCTCTTATTTCGATGAGCGTGAGGTCGGAGTGGTCAATGGGGAGAAACCCGAATAAATATATTCTGCTGTGAAAAAGCATTTTGCCGGGGGTGATTTCCAGATCCTTGATGCTCTCGGCACCCGGCGGGACCGTCATTCGTAAGTAAGGCCACATTTCCGCTGAGATGCCTTTTAGCGAGGTAATCCACCCCCAGGCATCGGCGCTGGATGCCGTAACTTCCGATTCGAATGTAAATTCAACGGCGGACATGATGTCATCGCCTCCCATGTTAATCCCCAGCCTTTGATCCGGTATCTCTCTTATGCTTCCCTCGAAATGCGGAGCTGCTTCGATTATATTTAAGCAATGGCAATTTGGCCATCCAATTCCGCAGCTAATTCACCTATGATTGACAATCTTCGTGGCCGCTGCCGCTGTTATAATAAATGCGATCCCGGACTATCGGGGTTTGAGGAAAGGAGCGGTATGGATGCCTCAAGCATCATAGAAGATTGCCTCCGGTTGTGGCGAGATCCTTATCCTCATCTGGCCGGGCTGCGGGAGCAGGGCGAGAAGCCGATAGCCTACTTTTGCACTTATACGCCTGAAGAAATCCTGCATGCGGCCGGACTCACCCCGATTCGCCTCATGGGATCGGTGAGGACCATATCTCATGCCGATGCTCACCTGCAGGCCTATTGTTGCTCCCTCGCCCGCACCGATCTCGATATGGCCCTTGCCGGGGAGCTCGATTATCTGGAAGGCGCGGTCTTCGTGCAGACGTGCGACACAATGATGCGCCTCTCCGACATCTGGCGGCGAAACACTTCCTATCCTCTTCACGCCGACCTTGTCCTGCCCGTAAGAATGGGTGAAGACACGTCGCTTCCCTTCCTCGAGGGCGAGGTGCGCCGCTTGCGCAAAACGGTTGAGGATTACGTCGGACACGGGGTCTGGGACGATTCGCTGGAGGAAAGCATTCATGTCTACAATCGCAATCGCCACCTCTTGAACAGGCTGCACGATCTTCGGGCGAACAAGCCGGGCATCATCGACGCCCTTTCAGCTATGGCTGTCGCCACCGCCGGCTTCTGGATGAAGAAGGAAGAGCACAACCAACTCCTGCACACTTTGCTCGAGAGCCTCGAGGAAGAACAACCACAAAGCGAGGCGAAAACGCCGTTGCTGGTAAGTGGCGGTATTTGCTCAACGCCTGATTTGTTCGAGCTTGTAGCCGAACTCGGAGCCGACGTGGTCGAGGACGACTTATGCAGCGGCCGGCGTTATTATGAGGATCTGGTAGAAACAAACATGTCGCCGGATGAAGGGCTCGCCAGACGCATGTGGCGTAGAAATAATTGCCCGTCAAAACATCAAACCCAAGAGGATCGAGCCGCCCGGCTGTTGAAATCTGCGGGGGAGAGCGGCGCGGAAGGGGTCGTATTCTACGTTCAGTCTTTCTGCGAACCCCACCTCTTCGATATACCCGATCTGAGAAAGCGCCTGCAGGATGAAGTCGGGCTTCCTTCCCTCGTCCTCGAGAGCGAGCTGCAGAGTTTTTCGAGAGGACAGATGAGGACCAGGCTGCAGGCCTTCATAGAAACCCTGCGACCGGAAATATGATCGACAATCCGGCTTTGAAGGGAGGCAGATTGGAGCAGAGCGAGGAGCAGAGGAAGGCGGATAAGGAGAGGCGCCGGATAAAGTCCACGGATGCCGTGCGAGACCTCATGATGAAGTACTACGTAGAGGCCAAAGGCGCCGAGGGGACTGATAAACCCATTGCATGGATCACCAGCGGCGCCCCGGTCGAACCGCTGATTGCATTCGATGTCATACCTATATATCCGGAAAACCACGGTGCCATGTGCGGTGCGTCGCATATGAACGTCGAATTATGCGAGGCGGCGGAAGCCGAGGGATTTTCCCGGGACCTTTGCTCTTATGCACGCGGCGATATCGGCAGCGCGCTAACCAAAGGCGGCCCGATAGGGGGTTTGCCCCGTCCGGATTTCCTCGTTTGCTGTAACAATATCTGCAACACCGTCTTGAAGTGGTATGAGGAGCTTGCCCGCTTCTTCGATGTACCGCTTTTCATTTATGACACCCCATTCGTTCGTGGCGAACTATCAGCACATGCCGCCGAATACGGCCTGCGCCAAATGGAAGAGTATATGATGTTCCTGGAAAATAATACCAGGGAGAGCTACTCCGAGGAACGCTACATCGAAGTCGCGGCCCGATCTCTCGCCGCCGGAAATCTCTGGATGGAGGTTCTGGCCTGTAACCGGAATGCTCCGGCTCCCATGACCTGTTTCGATGCTTTCATATTTATGGCGCCTATCGTCACCCTCCGCGGAAAGCAGGAGGTGGTGGATTTTTATCAGGGATTGCTCAGGGAAATGCGGGACCGCATCGAACAGGGGATAGGAATCCTGCCCTCCGAGAAATACCGAATCCTTTGGGATAATATTCCAATATGGTACGAACTGCGGAACCTCGGCCGCCTCTTCCTCGAATTGGAAACATGTCTGGTGGCCGATACCTACACCAGTGCGTGGTCATTCGGCGATGTCGAGATCGAAAATCCCCTGGCGAGCATGGCAAAGATCTATAACGAAATTTATCTGAATATTAACTTGGAACGCATGAGCGAGAAACAGGTTTCTCTGGCCGAGAACTTCAAGGTGGACGGAATGATTCTACACTCCAACCGCAGCTGCAAACCATACTCCCTGGGCCAGTATGACCTGGCCCGTGAATTCACACGCCGGACCGGCCTCCCAACCCTGATTATCGAAGCCGACCATACCGATTCGCGCTGGTACAATCGAGCGGAAGTCGAAAATCGAATTCGCGATTTTGTGGAGAACCTGCTTGGCTAGTACTTGATTTTAAGGCTGCCGGATAAGGGTCAGAAGCATCTTGAAGCGTTCATCGGCTTTAACTGCGTGTGGAATTCCGGCGGGCATAATAATCATTTCACCTGGCCCCAGCCGGAAAGTCTCGCCTGCTATTATCACCCGGGCCCGTCCTTCGAGGATGCTGACCACGGCGTCAAATGGCGCAGTATGCTCACTGAGACCTTCGCCCGCATCAAATGAAAAGACGGTTATCGTTCCTTTTTCCCCGCTGATTATTTCCCGGCTGACAATCGCGCCATCCTGATAGCCGACCAGGTCGCCCGCCCGCAGGACCCTTCCCTTCAAATCCCGACCTTTACTTTCGGGCTTTTGCCCTTCCATCGATAACCCCCATTCCCCTAGTCGGACAACCGCATCAGGTGTTCATTGCAAAGGCTTTTGGAGCCAGTTCCATTCGCAAGTTACCCCGCGATATCTCCCAATCGACATTACTTTCCAGGTCGAAGGCAGTTTCGAAAATCCCTTGCATCATACCCACCACCAGGTGAGGGACGGCAATATTTTCAACCAGCATATAAAGCCCGCGTTTCCCGATCTGCAGTTCACGTAGATTGCCCAGTCCGCGTAGTGCCAACTGCGACCTGAAATCACCAGCGTCCCTTACGCTTTCGAACGAGTAGAATCCGGTCTTCGTAAATCGTCTTTGCGCCTCGACTATCGTCCGCGGAATCGTCTCCCCCAGTTCCGCCTCCAATTCCACAAAGATCGGGTCAAGATACTGTGAACCGATGACCGCCATGCGGTGCCTCAACGCTTCATTGAAAATGACACCTCGTTCAATGTACCAGCGGCAAACCGAGAGCGCCTTCGGAGCATCACAGGTCGGGCACCTTTCGTGTTCAAAATCTCCGTCATGGTGTTCGTAGCGATCGGTTTTCATCCTTCCCCTGAAAGCGCGCGGATGAGGCGAAGGAAAGGCGAAGATGTTGTATTTATCCGGCCCGACCTCCGAATAGGTCACCGCATAATCGGTGTCCAGGATTGCTTCCATGGCGGCGCAATGGGAGGCGGCGGAGATGGGTACCGAGAATGGCTCGCTGATGCTTACAGTGAAGAAGTCCTCGCCGTCCCCTTCATACCGCATGTCCACGAATTCGTAGCTGCCGTATCCCATGGGCCTGCCCAACTCTCTGAATCCATCATCGATTGCCTTGAGGCTGATTTCCTTTGTTCTGACCTTCTCCCGGGTCTCTTTCGGGACGAAAAGCCTCAAATACATTCGTAGAGCTCTTCTCACGGCGCCTATGAGTATATTTTCCACCGGCCTGCCGATTATGTTGCCTATTTCGGTGAAAAGCGGATCGAGGTTATCACTTTCCAGAAATATCACTCTGTGCCCGTCATCTCTCGCTTGCACCATCTCGCCGTTATTAAGCCAGGTGTGCTCTTTTGTCACCAACGTCGGCACTTTGCACTCGGGACATGCTTCCAATTGATACACGGTCCAGCCCTTTTCCATAATCTTATGTTCAAATCAACAGTTTTTTTATCGTTTGTTGCAGGACAGCGCTTTAATCATGGTGGTTTCAACCGGAAGCGTCTCGTAAATAATATGTAAAGCATAGCAATCCAGCCTCACGTGGGAGGACGGGCATGAATCCTCAGAAGATAGCAGGTTCAATCCTTGACTGCCGGGCAAGCGGGTTCGCGGTAGACCTGGCAAGCAGGCTCATTCTTGTCGACCGAGTGCGTAAGCCTTTGCTTTCGCTGTCGGAGAAGTGGATTGGATACTACTCGGCAAAGCAGGATAAGAGGGCGGGAATGACACCGAGGATCATCAAGGAAAAGCAGTTGGCCATGAGAGCGATTCTGAACAGCATCGACCAAGCGGTCGAAAAAGGTTATCTGTCCCGCGACCTTATTCGGACTATCATGCCTCTCTGGGGAAAAGCGCTCTGCGCAAGCGAGGCGGCAGGGTCGGCATCCAGGCGCTTCAAGGAGGAGCACGGCTGCGAGCCCCCCGGCCTCATCGCTATCAGCCCCGGTCATGCCTGTAACCTCCGATGCCGGGGTTGTTACGCCGCCTCGGACGGCATGTCTTCCAAACTGCAATGGTCGACCGTCGACCGCATAATAACCGAGGCGAAGGAGTCGTGGGGGATATTTCTTGTGGTACTGACGGGAGGGGAACCGCTTGCCTACCGCTCCGAGGACAAGGATGTCATCGATCTCATGGAAAAACACCAGGACTTGCTATTCCTTATATTTACAAATGGCACCTTGCTTGATGAAGCTATGGTTCAACGGATGGCGAAAGTCAACAACATGACAACCGCCTTATCGGTCGAAGGCATGCGTTCGACAACCGACGGTATTCGCGGTGAAGGCATATTTGATAGAGTGGTCGAGGCATTGGGCAGGATGCACGAGGCGGGGGTCACCGTCGGTATATCGGCGACGGCCACCCGCTTCAATTGCGAAGAAATACTATCCGACGAATTCCTTGACTTCTTTTTTAACGATTTGGGCGCTTTTTATGGTTTCATCTTCCAATATATGCCAATAGGACGTTCCGGGGATACGGGCATGATGCCGACTCCCGAGCAGAGACTTTGGATGTGGCGGCGAGGTTGGGAGGTCGTGGAGAAGAAGAAGCTCTTCCTCTTCGACTTCTGGAACTATGGGACCATAGTCCATGGCTGCGTTTCAGCGGGAAGGCAGAAGGGGTACATGCACATCGATTGGGACGGTAACATCACCCCTTGCGTTTTCGCTCCCTACTCTGTAGGGAACATTAATAAGCTGTACTCACAGGGCGGACAACTAGACGATGTGTGGAGCTCACCTTTCTTTCAAGCGATTCGAGGCTGGCAGCGGGAGCGGGGTTTTGAACGTGGGAGCTTGCGGGATGAGGATAATTGGTTGATGCCTTGTCCGATCAGGGATCACCATATGCAGTTCAAACAATGGCTGGACGAGTACGAACCGCAGGCCGAACCAGGCATGATTTCGCCAAACCTGGACGAGGAACTGTTCCATAGCGAGCTGATTCAGTACGGGGACGAGCTTAGGAATGTGTTCGGGCCGATATGGCGAAAGGAATACCTGGGAAAACCCTAACCCCCAAACGCGCCCCTCTGCAAAGGGGTCTGGTACGTTTGTAGAGCCCACTGCCGTCCGGCCGATGCTATAATCTCTTAAGCGTTCTGCGTCTGCGATTTTAAAAAAGGGTGATTAAATCCGAGATGGCGGCTGACCAGGCACCGGAGCATGAGAGCCTTTTCTCCAAGATAAAAGTCCCTTTGATCTGGTTCGTAGTGCTGGCAATGGCACTCGGCTTGTTCGTGGCCCTCATGGTCCCCGCCACCTTCCCCGACATTACACTCAACCGCGTGAGCTTCACTAATACCTATTCCGGTGGTGAGAGGATAGAAGGTCTCCTGCTCACACCCAAGGAAAACGCGGCCGATCCGATGCCCGCCGTCGTATTTTCCCATGGCATTGTCGCCAACAAAGAAATCTACCTTTCGCTTTACAGGGATCTGGCTCGGAGGGGGATAGCTGTCCTTGCCATCGATCTTCCCGGTCACGGCGGTTCGGGAGGACATTGCGACATAGGGACCGTGGAATACAAGGCCATTCTCTCCGCTTACGACTGGCTCGTCGGTAACCACCCGGAGATTGATGCGAGCCGGGTAGCGGCGGCGGGACATTCTCTGGGCGGGATCGCCAGCACACAAGCAGGCCTTTTCCAGCCCGAGAAAAAGTTCTGTGCAGTGGTGGCGATCTGGTGCTGGCAGAGCCAGGAATCGGTAATCGAAACTATTATGGGCAGCCCGCCTGAACTGGTGTGGGACATATGGCCTTTTCTCATATTCTCCAGACAATACGACATCAAGGACCGGTCAGCCTTGAACGACCGCGATATTATTTCGCGCGTAGGCCCGGGCACGCCGCCCAACTATCTGGTGATCTTTGGCAATCTCGACGAAGCAGGAACCGTCGAGCAGGAGCGAGAACTGATGGCAAGGGCGGCCGGACTGGACGATATAGAACCGGGGGAGGTCTATGGTTCCTTCGAGGACGGCAGTGCCCGGGGACTGATCGTTACCCACGACGATCATATAATGGAAGTATTTTCATCGGACGTTTTCAGGGGCATGTACGACTGGCTCTCGTCGAGCTTCGGTATGCGCGCCCGCGGCTCGGTGGCCATACCCCTCATCCGTTTTTCTCTCTGGGCTTGGATCTACGGGCTCGCTTTTCTTCTCGGCTTCTTGCTCCTGGTTATCGTTTTCAAGCTGCTGAAAAATCGCATTTCCAGCCCTTTCTTTCTAACCCTCCCGGGTCCCTTGTATGCTCCGCCCCGGCAGACACAGATGGCCATACTCTCCGTTATCTTCTTCCTTCTTGCCTGCGTCTTTACTTTTCCCCTGGCGATCGCCCTGGAATTGAAGGTTCTGGTCCCATTCCTCGTCGGCGACGTCGTCTCTTCGATAGCCGTAGCGCAAGGCTTGATGGTGCTCGCGGGCCTATTGGTGGGGCTGCTTGTCTATTACGGGCTCGCGGCCGATTTCAAATCAATCCCTTTCGCCGAAAAAAGCAAAAAAATAGCGTTATCGTTATTGCCACCCTTGGTCGGTTTCGGCCTGCTGCTCGCGCTCTATGCACCCTTGGCCCACCTTTTATATCTAGGGCCCGGCCTACCATATGCCTGGGTGCCTATTTCCCTCTATATCGTGCTGGTTACGCTGCTCTTCTGGATCGAGGGAAAGTACTTTCATCTCTTCCTGCTGCCCCTTTTCGGGGAGTCGCCCCGGGGCAGGAGGAAGTTGGGTTATATAGCCGGGGAGGCAGCGGTGAGGGGGCTGGGCAATGCCTTCATCTACCTGCCGTTCCTCATAACCCAACCTCTGCTTGTCATCGGGAGACCCGGTTCGATTCGCATGCCGGTTCTACTCGCCGTCTTCCTTATCGCTTTCCCCGCATATTTTTTTGTAGCCTGGATCAACCTCTATTTCCACAACAGGAGGATTTCGCTTCTCCTACCATCACTGGCCCTGGTGCTGGTCCAAGCCTATGTACTCACTACCTTCATAAGCGCTCGCTAGCTTCTTTTGGAGATAGAGCGAAAAGGAGAGGACCCAGGCGATCAGAGAGAAGACCGCAAGCCACTCCAGTACGGCGATCATCCAGATATTCGGGCGTGAAGCCAGGCTGGGATTCAGCACGGCGGTAGGTGTGGCGCTCGCTTGGATGGCAAGGATCAGTAGGGCGAAGAGGGCGAAGGAGACGAATCCGGGCACGATCAACCATTTCGAGACTCGCCGGGATCTATCCCTGGCAATTGTGAGGTTCGTAATAATTATGGCTACAAAGGCACCGTAGAAGAAAAAAACAGAAACGGCTGTATGCGTCGATCCGTGGTTTATGGGATAAATGCCGACGAGGACGGCAGAGGCGGCGGCAAAGATGCCGATTGCGGAAGCGATATACCCGGGGCGGCTCTTCAGGTAAAGGCCCAGGCCGAGCATGAATATTATAAGCAACAGGCCGCCGGCGATCGTGCAAAGGTTGAATATGGTGGATAACCGGGACACGCCGGGCTGGCCGAGTTCGGATACGAAATGATTTAATGGTGAAAATAATTCTCCGGCTCTGCCTCTGTAGGCTATAGCCGGGATTATCCAGCCGAGGAGCAGAACCACCGCCCCCAATCCCCCTGCATAAGGGGCTAAGGGAATAGGGTCGAGCTTCGGCATAAACATCTTCATATATGTAGCTTATACATATTCCTCATGAAAATACGCTCTTGAGGCCCGATCCCTTGCAGGACAAAGGGCCGATCGGCACCGTGCGGGTTTTACAGTTACTCTCTCACTTGCCCCGCCAAGAGGCCCACTTTCTCTTCGCGCCCGCCGTTGGTGCTAACCGGCCCGACCGTCCCGGACTTTCCTTTCAACAATGTCATAGTTCCCGGCGCTGGTCGGCCTAAACAGGATTCAGGCATAGATTTTCTGGGGATTATTTTAAGGGGATAAGCATCAAGAACAGGCCCGTTTTGCTGAAGCGCCCGGGTAGATCAGACTGCGGTTTCCAGATACTGATCTTCGAGTCTCTCGATCATATCAAGCAGCGCCTGCATGTGTTGGGCTTTTTCCTCGAAGCGCTCCTCGAGCGCTTTTCTGAGAACGATGCGAATAGTCTCCAGAAGATCTCGAGGATCGAATGGCTTGGATATATATCCATCACTGTCCTGAATCCAACCATCAAGCACGTTAAGATCATCGGAGAGAATGCTCATAACAACTACAGGAATCCGAGCTGTGATAGTATTGCTTCTCAAACCGGCCAGAACATCAAAACCGTTGAGTTCCGGCATGTTGATATCGATTAGTATAAGATCGGGGTCATCCCGAAGCGCCTTCCTGAGCGCTTGCTTTCCTGAAGCGACCTTTTCAGCTTTATAATTGTTCATTTCGAGAAGGTTGACCAGAAGATTGGCCAAGGTCGCATCGTCATCCACTACCATTATCTTCTCTGCCATTTTCCTCGCCTCCGTTCGGCTTCCGTCCACAAATCTATTTCAATAGTCGGTGTTTAGCGGAGGAGTCAGCAGAGGCCACTTGGGTGATTGTAAGCCTGAAAAGGTACTAGCCCTAAACATGGGGCTGTTAATCTTGGGGTCGTGCCTCAACATCAACAAGCTTCCAAAGCATTTGCAACTTATATGCTGAACCACTTTCTTAGAAGCTTGTTGATGTTGAGGCACGACCCCAAGATTAACACCTTTATTGACCCTTTAGAGGTTGGAGGGTTTTTCCTCGAGTGTGGCCTGAGTCTGTTTCTTATCGGTGCCCCGGTAATATTCGATTGACACCGTATCGCCAACTCCGCGCTTGCGCAACTCAGCCACGAGCTGATCCATCGATGCAATTACGGTGCCATCGACCGCGATGATGATGTCCCCGGATTCCAGGCCGGCTTTTGCGGCCGGGGCATTGGCTTGAACAGAGCGGATGATGGCCCCCTTATCGATAGGAAGCTTGTAGCGGTTGGCAGTGTCCGGATCGAGTGTGCTCCCGCTTACCCCCAGCCATGCGTGTACGACAAAGCCTTTATCAATTAGCTGGTCGATTACGGGCTTCGCGTCGTCTATCGGGATTGCGAACCCGATGCCTTCATTCCCGCCGCTTTGAGAGACGATTGCGGTATTAATTCCAATCACGTCCCCCACACTGTTTACCAGCGGACCTCCTGAATTACCCGGATTGATTGCCGCATCGGTCTGAATCACATTGATCAAGGGCGATCCTTGCCCTCCCGAAACATTGCGGTTTAGAGCGCTTATGATCCCGGATGTTACGCTGCTCTCGAAGCCCTCCGGGCTGCCACAGGCAACCGCCAGCTCACCAACAACAAGGTCTCCCGAGATGCCCAGGGTGGCAGCAGGGAGGTCAGAGTCATCGATTTTGATTACTGCTATATCGGTATCGGGATCGCGGCCTACCAATCTGGCATCGAAGGTTTTCCCGTCCCGCAAGGACACCTTTGTCGATGATGCATCCTCCACGACATGATTGTTCGTCACTATATAGCCATCTGAACGATAGATCAGCCCCGATCCGATGCCTCCACCAAGTGTATTCAGTTGCACCTCGATGTTGACGACGGAAGGGAGGATCTTTCCGGCCGCCTGTACCACGGCTTCCTGTCCGCCCTGAGTGACCCTCTCTTGCACAGTCCGGATTTCCTGCACCGGCTGGTTGTGCTGCTTGTTGGTCAGGACATCAATCGGATTCGCTCCGAGAATCGTGGGCAGGAGGAACATCATAGCGACGGCGGCAACAATGCCGGCAACAATGGCCAGGAAGATGATTTTGCCTGGGCTTTGCCGATTAGGTAGGGGCAGGAAGGGAGGCTGGGGCGGTATCTGTTTTCCGTTCATGCTTTCGGTCATTCGAACCATCACCTCAATTCACTAAGACATGAAGTCCGTTATTCCAGCGGCTTCTATTATGACGGATAGTTGCTGTAAGGATTGTAATAAGAAATTGTTAAGAATCTATTAATACTTCTCATCTCTATCGATGGTCCTCGGCCGGCTCGATTCCACCCTCCCGGGCCTGACTAATTTCCATATGGTCGGCACCTGGGCTACTTCAGCCGGCGCCCTGTTCGCTAACGCGCTCTCCGGGAAGACGATCATCGAATCATTGTAACCACACAACTTCGTTCTTGGGATAAGATATACGCATTGAAGTCCATGTCAGCGAGGAGTTGATTATGCTTTATCGTAAGATCGAAAAAACCGGGGACAATCTATCGATTTTAGGCTTCGGTTGCATGCGGCTCGCGGGCGGGCAGGCGGCGATTGACGAGGACAGGGCGACAAGGCAGATCCGGTTCGCGATAGATCGAGGAGTCAACTACATCGATACCGCCTTCCCTTACCACTTGGGCACTTCGGAACCCTTTCTCGGCAGGGCGCTCACGGATGGCTACAGGGAAAAGATAAAACTCGCAACCAAGCTGCCGCCCTGGATCACAAACAGCCGGCAGGATATGGATAACATTCTTGCCCAGCAGTTGGAGAGGCTCCGCACCGGTGCAATAGACTACTATCTTCTGCACGCATTGGATGCCGGGATCTGGGCAAAGCTGGAAGGCCTGGGTGTCCTCGATTTCCTCGATAAGGCCAAGGCGGCAGGTTTTATTGTCAATTCAGGGTTTTCCTTCCATGGTGAGCTCGAGACTTTCAAGGAAATCATTGATTCCTATGATTGGGATGTCTGCCAGATTCAGTACAACTTCCTTGATGATAAAGTTCAGGCGGGCACAGAAGGCCTGGAGTACGCCGCTTCAGCGGGACTCGGGATCATAATCATGGAGCCGCTCAGGGGTGGCGGTCTGACCGCGAGGATTCCCGCCGAAGTCCAGGCGATATGGGATAAAGCCGAGGTCAGGAGGAGCCCGGCGGAGTGGGCCCTTCGTTGGGTATGGAACCGGCCGGAAGTGAGCGTTGTTTTATCCGGGATGAATGAGGAATCACAGGTCGAGGAGAACCTGCGCATCGCCGATGAAGGCTACCCCGGGTCTCTCACTGAAAAGGAACTCGAACTTGTGGGGAGGGTGGAGAAGACTTATAGAAGCCTGATGAAGGTGGGCTGCACCGGTTGCCGCTATTGCATGCCCTGCCCGCAGGGAGTCGACATACCGAGTTGCTTTGATGTCTATAATATCAAGCATGTGTTTGCCGCCCAAGATGCGCAATTGATTTATACGGTTCGCAATGGTGCGCTGGCGGGAGAACCTTCTTATGCTTCGCTCTGCACGGAGTGTGGTACTTGCGAGGACCTCTGCCCGCAGGGCCTGGATATTCCGGCCCTCCTTAAAGACGTAGCCGCCGAATTCGACAAGGGCCTGATCTAGCGCGCTAGAAGCACGCTTGATGTCATTGCCGGGTCCTCCGAAGCAATCCAATCAATGACGTTGGCATATAAACGCAGCGAAGTGGTTAGCTGACTTTTCTTCTGCTCGATCCGGCACCGGTTTTTTTGGCTGTGCCCTTCTTCTCTGTTGGCTTCTTTCTCGCCGCCGGCCCGGCCGGTTCCTCTTTGCTCCTCACCTGCTTGAGGCTCTTTTCCAATGCCGCCATCAGATTAATCACTTTACCTTCCTCGGCCGCCGGTGGTGCAGTGACCACCCTTTCGCCCTTGGCCTTCTTATCTATGAGGTCCATAACTTTTTCCCGGTACTCATCCTTATAGTCCTGGGGATGGAAATCGGCCGCCAATGCTTCAATCAACTGCTTGGCCATATTTAGCTGTCTCTCGTCGCCCTTCTTAGTCTCGTGTTCCACAGTCTCCAGGTCGCGAGTACTAACGACTTCGTCGGCGAAGCGCATGACTTCCAGGCATAAAACATGATCCATGGGGCGAATGGCGGCAACATATTCACGGTTGTGGAAGACGAACTTGCCTATGGCCGTTTTCTTCATCTCCACCATAGCCTGTATCAGCAAGGAGTAGGCCTGCCCGCCGCCTTCCTCGGCAATGAGATAATAGGGGCGGTCATAGTAGATGGGATCTATCTGGGATATGTCCACAAAATCGGAGATCTCGATCATTCTCGTTTTCTTGGGTTCTATGGCCTCGAGTTCTTCATTTTCCACCATGACGTACTGGTCGGGAACGATTTCGAAACCCCTCGCCGCCTCCTTGCGAGGCACCTCTTTTCCGTCGACCGGGCATACCATCTTTTGCTGCAGCCGAGCGCCGTCTTCCCTATGAAGCATATGGAAGCGAACGCTTTTATCCGTCACGGCGGTCACCAGGGCAACCGGAATATTCACCATCCCGAAACTTATATAGCCACTCCAAAGGCTCTTGGGCATTGCTCCTCCTTTCGAGGATCTCTTACCATGATTATTTCAACTTAGCAATATCTGGCAGCTCTTGCTCCATCTTCAGCACCGGTGCAAACAAATCCCCGTATTCCTCCGCCCGCTTGATAACATCCTTGGTCTCGAAGGAAAGAGCGCGAGGGTTCTTCTTCTCGATTGCCCTGTCTACTTCTTCCCAGGTTACAGGCGTGGAAACGGTAGGCCGGGGTTGTGCCCGCAATGAATAAACGCTTACCGTCGTCTTGTGCTCGTCGTTCTGGCTCCAATCTATAAAAATCTTACCCTTGCGCAATGCCTTGCGCATATTGGAGACGATGTCGTTTGGATAAGCTTTTTCCATGGTCAGTGCGAGGGCATGCGCGAAAACCTTGGTTTCCTTGAAGGTTGTCTCGGTATTCAAAGGGATGTAAAGGTGCAGACCCTTCCCTCCGGAAGTCTTTGGAAAGCATTGTAGGCCCACTTCGGAAAGGAGGCCCCTGAGATTTCGTGCCGCAATGGCACAATCGATGATGTTTTTGTCCGGACCGGGGTCGAAGTCAAAAGCTATCAACGTCGGACGCAGGACGTCCGGGGCTTTGCATAGCATCACGTGGAGCTCCAACGAAGCCAGGTTTGCGACCCAGACAAGGCTTGCTCGGTCGTCAACGGTGCAAAAAGTCACCGGTTTGGTCTTGCCTGCCCTCGTCGTCGGCACCCACTTCGGACGGTAAACCGGACATGATTTCTCATAGAAATATTGTGCCGTCACTCCATCGGGGTAGCGTTTCATGGTCAGGGGTCGCTTTTCGAGATGAGGCAGAATGAAGGTGGAGATGGCGATATAGTAATTCAATACATCCGCCTTCGTGAATTTGGCCTCGGGATAAAGGACCTTATCCAAATTGGTGAGAGCAAGATCCCTGCCGTTCATACTGACGTGAATATTGGCGGGTTTCTCTTTTAAATAGCCTTTGCTCCCGGCAATCTCATCGATGGTGCGGCCGGTGAGTACGGACCGGGTCTGCTTCTCCAGAACGCCGTTGTCGGCGGCATCTTCGTCCCGCATCTTTACCAACAACCAGGCTTCGTCTTTGCCCTCTTTTATGCGGGTGAGGGCAAAACCACCCTTGAGCTTTTCTCCCTGCAGCCAGATCTCGACGTGTCCATCGCGGATGTTTTCCGTCACAGAATTGTCGTTTCCCCTGGGCTTCAAATTGAGGAAAATGCCTCGGTCCCAAACCTCGACTGTTCCGGCTCCATATTCGCCCTTGGGTATAACCCCTTCGAAATCGGCATATGAAATCGGATGGTCCTCGGTCCGGATGGCCAGCCGCTTATCCTTTGGATTCATAGATGGCCCTTTGGGTATCGCCCATGACTTCAAGACCCCATCCGATTCCAACCTGAAGTCATAGTGCAGTCTCCTCGCCTTATGCTCTTGCATCACGAAAAGGCTGCTCGTTCCCGGTTGGCCGATCTCAGCCGCCGGTTCCGGAGTTTTCTCGAAGTGCCTTTTTTCCTCATATTCCTTGAGCGCTTTTTTTGGCATGGCTCCATCTTTCGGCTTGTTCTATTAATTTCTAATCTTCCCTGCATGCATTGCCGTCTAACGCAGCCCAGAGCCGGGGAACAATAAATAAAAAGTGTCAAAAAAGCCGGAAGGGAAAAAGATGGCAGATAGGCCAGGCATTGAAGGGGCGCTCCAAGAGACGAACAATCAGCCCGCAAAGACGCCCCAGCCCTCATGGATACAACCCATGCTCGCCACTTTGACGAGGGAGCGTTTTTACAAAAAAGGTTGGATATATGAACACAAACTCGATGGCCAGCGCTGTCTTGCTTTCAAGCAGGGAAACGATCTTCGTCTATATTCCAGAAACAGGAAACTGATTAATAACAGCTACCCCGATTTGCTGGAGGCGCTTGCCAAGGAGCCGGTGCCGGAATTCATCATCGATGGTGAGATCGTCGCCTTCAAGGGCGGGCGGGCCAGCTTCGAGCTTCTTCAGAACAGGATGCACGTCCTCAACCCACGAGGCGCACTGAGGGAAAGAGTCCCCGTCCTTTATTATATTTTTGACATCCTGTATTTGAACGGTTACGACATGATGAGGCTGCCCTTGCTTGATAGAAAAGAAACCTTGAAGCATATGCTTGCTTATGAAGATCCGATCAGATATGTCACGCACAAGACCACTGGCAGCGAAAAATATTTTCAGGAGGCATGCGTAAAAGGTTGGGAGGGCCTTATTGCAAAGCGAGCTGACAGTATATATCAGCCGCGGCGCTCCAAGGATTGGCTGAAGTTCAAGTGCGTTAACGAACAGGAGTTCGTCATCGGGGGATGGACGGATCCGCGGAGGAGCAGGATTGGTTTCGGGGCCATTCTAGTCGGCTATTACGATAGGCGTAAGTTGAAATATGCGGGGAAAATAGGCACCGGTTTCAGCGATCAGATACTGAGCCAACTAACCGATACGTTTAACCGCATCGCCACGGATAAATCGCCCTTCGACGATTATGATCCGGGAAAGAAAGAGTTCCATTGGGTCCAACCGAAGCTCATCGCCCAGGTGTCTTTCGCCGAATGGACGAGCGATGGTAGGTTACGCCACCCGAGTTATAAGGGCTTGCGTGATGATAAGAAACCGACTGAGGTAGTGCGCGAAATGTGAGTCCGGCCAAGGGGCTGTACATTGTTGGAGCGCGGGTAATAACCGAGGTCTATTTTCGACCTGCCGCCGAAGTAGGTTTCATCGCGGGAATAGTCCTTCAAGCAAACCTGGCACATTCCGAATTCAATCGAGCCGGCGCTCCCGCAATGATCGCAATGGTTAGGTTTGGACAAGGCTCCACCTCCTGTTGGAATTGAGTTTGCTTGTTTCGTTCCCCATTCACCTGATAGCTCATTCGGCTTGTTGAACCGTTTGCTTTAATTCAATCAAAGAAGAGCCGGTAAAACGCGATAGGAAAGGTGGAATAACAGTGAGAATATGAGCGATACGGAGGCGATCGCTTTGAGCCTGAGACCTAGTATCGACCACGCTAACCGGGCTGCTGCTCCGCTGGCAACCTTGCTCGGCCTTTTGATCTTACGCCTGCAGATCGTGGTGAGATTTTTCGCAAATTTGAAGATGCGCTGAGAATAAATTTCTATTATGGGCAAGCATAAGCGGACGGTGAAGGCCATATCACCGCCCGCTCCTGTGGCGCCGACTCTCTCCTCCTAGACCATGTCAGCGCCGGGGGGAGTTTCGTTCAGGATTTCCGGCCCCATATTTTCAGGGGAGCTATTACCGGACCGGTCGCAGTGCCCCGGCATTATGCCCCCGTTGCTTGCCCAATCGGTCACTTCCTCCGTTATTCTGGAGAGCCTTTCGTCCGCCTGATCCTGGGTGATCCCTCCGTTCTCCACCATCTTGGACAAGCGGGTCTTCACCGGCTCCAGAAT
>Ga0154635_134_pt1 | contig 30598 bp, 24 predicted proteins | sample Rifle2008BG13ft_FD_116064 | JGI IMG/M metagenome (GOLD analysis project Ga0154635, IMG submission 116064) | Solincola sediminis RBG_13_55_18
GCCGGTGGCGTGGTCCTTAGGGTGTTACGGCTCATGCCTACCAGGGCCGCCGCCCGCCTGCCGGAGATGCCCAAAGCGCCCATGACGTGCTCGGCCGCACGCCGTTTCGCCTTGGGCTTCAGAAGTTTTTTGAGACGATCTCCTTTAAGGCTTGGTTGTCTAGGTTGAGATCGGCGACTATCCTCTTTAAGCGCTGATTCTCTTCCTCCAGGGCCTTGAGGCGCCTTAAGTCGCTTAGCGTCATGTGGGCGTACTTGGCCTTCCACTTGTAGTAGGTGGCGTCGCTTACTCCGTACTTTTTGCATACATCGGCCACCTTGGCTCCGGCCTCAGCCTCCCTTAAGGCCGCGATGATCTGCTCCTCGGAAAAGCGTCTTCTCTGCATGTTCTGCCTCCTTCAGATAGAGTAAACTTGAAAAAGTTATTGAACTTGCCAGACAGCACAAAGAGGCCCTGATAAGACCTCACCCTCAGCCGTTTCACACCCCCATCTCATTTACTATATAATCCCTTGGGGAGCAAAGTGTCTCGATTCACAAGAATGGTCGCATTCGAGCGCCGCTGCATCCACGCCGACTACGTTTCGCTCCCTGCGACGTACCGGACCGGTACGCCTCAGTCGCGCGCCTTGTCGGCACGGCGCCCCGACGCTCTCGGTGCTTGACCATTCTTATGAACCGAGACACGGCCCCACCCTTGGGGCCTCCGGCTGCTCCTCTAGCTGCATTTTTACTTATATGGCAGGCCTAGCAGGGAGAAAAAAGGCAGGTGAGAGCGTTGCTGTACGAACTCGATCAGGAAAAGAAACTCTTCCGGGACATGGTGAGGGATTTCTCCGAGAACGTCATCCGGCCTCAGACGGACCACATGTGGGAGACGGGCGAATTCCCTTATGATATCGTGCGGCAAATGGGGGAGTTGGGATTATTTGGTATTCCGTTTCCAGAGGAATACGGCGGGGCGGGAGGAGACTACCTTGCGCTTGCTATCGGGGTCGAGGAAATAGCGCGGGTGGACGGTGCCCTCGCCGTGACCGTCGAAGCGCACACCTCGCTTGCGGCCGCCAGCTTTTATTATTTCGGGACCGAGCAACAGAAACGGGAATGGCTGATACCTCTGGCCGAGGGAAAGATGCTGGGGGCGTTCGGGCTAACCGAACCAGAAGCCGGTTCCGATGCCGCCAACACCCAAACCAAAGCCGAGCTCATAAACGGGGAGTGGGTAATCAACGGCACTAAGTGTTTTATCAGCAGCGCCGGCACCGACATAAGCGGTGTCGTCACTATAACTGCGGTCACTGGCCAAACAAAAGAAGGCGCAAAGGAGATATCCAATATCTACATCCCCAAGGGCACGCCGGGATACAACATTGGGCCCAAGTACAAGAAAATGGGGTGGCATGCATCGGATACGCGCGAGCTAAGCTTCGACGACTGCCGGGTGCCGGAGAGCAACATCATCGGCAAGAGGGGCGAGGGCTTCCGGCAGTTCATGGGCATGCTGGACGGGGGAAGAATAGCCATAGCGGCCCTCGCGGTGGGCACGGCACAGGGAGCTTTCGAGGAGGCGCTCAAGTACGCCAAGGAACGCGTCCAGTTCGGCAAGCCGATATGCCACTTTCAGGCCATACAGTGGAAGCTTGCCGACATGGCGACCCACATAGAACTCGCCCGCAATCTCACCTATAAGGCGGCTGCCATGCGGGATGCCGGTGTACCTCACACCAAGGAAGCGGCCATGGCCAAACTGTTCGCATCAGAGATGTGCATGCAGGCGACGACGCAGGCGGTCCAGATATTCGGAGGCTACGGTTATATGGACGAATACCCGGTTTCCAGATACTTCCGGGATGCCAAAATATTGGAAATCGGCGAAGGCACTTCCGAGGTGCAGCGGATGGTTATAGCCCGAGAACTCGGGCTAAGATAATCGATTGGTACCAATTCAATTATCGACTGGAGGATTGTGAGATGAAGGAAACGGTAATCGTAAGCTCGGCGAGGACGGCCTTCGGCCGGCTGGGCGGTGCTCTTAAAGATTTCACGGCCCAGGATCTGGGAGGAATTGCCATTGCCGAAGCTCTGAAAAGATCGGGCATAGACCCGAAGCTCATAGATTTCGTGATCATGGGCCAGGTGCTCACGGCCGGGCAGGGTCAGATAACGGCCAGGCAGGCCGCTGTAAAGGGCGGCGTTCCGCCCGCGGCCGGCGCCATTAACGTCAACAAGGTTTGCATCTCGTCCATGTCGGCGCTGGAGATAGCGGACCAGATGATCAAGCTCGAGCAGGCGGAGGTGCTGGTGGTAGGCGGGCAGGAGTCCATGACCGGCGCGCCATACCTCGTTCCCAAGGCCCGCCTCGGCTACAGGATGGGAAACGGCGTACTCGTCGATAGCATGATCACGGACGGCCTGTGGGACGCTTTCAAGAACGTACACATGGGACAAGGTTCCGACGAGTATGCCAAAAAGTACGGAATCACTCGGCAAAATATGGACCACCTTTCGGCTGTCAGCCATCAGAGGGCGGCGGCAGCGATGGAAAAAGGACTTCTCGATCAAGAGATAGTACCGGTCGAAATCCCGCAGAAGAAGGGCGAGCCGGTCGTCTTTACCAAGGATGAGGGAGTAAGGCCGGATACCACCGAAGAAACCCTGGCCAAATTGAGGCCCGCCTTCGATAAGGAAGGTTGTATAACTGCCGGCAATGCTTCTCAAATAAATGATGGAGCGTGCGCTACCATCGTAATGAGTGCAGATAAGGCAAAGGAGCTTGGCCTCAAGCCTCTTTGCACGATCGTCTCCTATGGCTGGAGTTCCGGTGAGTTCGCCGATCTCCACCCCCACCCGGCAAATGCAATCAAGAAAGCCCTCAAGAGGATCAATCTCGAGCCCAAAGACATGAAGCTCTTCGAAATTAATGAGGCTTTCGCGAGCGTTGTCTGGGAATCGATGAAGGCACTCGGCCTCGACCCTGAAACCATGGAGAACGTGGATGTGAACGGTGGTGCCATCGCATTCGGGCATCCCATCGGTGTCAGCGGCTGCCGTATCGTCACCACTCTCGCATACGAGCTGGCCCGCAGGGGAGGCGGTTACGGCGCGGCCGGCATCTGCGGCGGCGGCGGGCAGGGCGACGGAATGATAATAAAGGTTGATTAACCACTCGTTGGCATTATACTCTGGCTTTGCTGCAAGAAGCCCTGAAGGCATTAGGAATATTCGCAGATAGGATCGTAGTCAGGAGGGTAACATGTATGAATTAACCGAAGAACAGAAAATGCTTCAGCAGACGGTGAGACAAATCGCCAAGGAGAAGGTGGAGCCGAGGGCGGCGGAGATCGATGCCAAGGGCGAATATCCCTGGGATATGTTCGAGCTGCTTCGAGACAACGACCTTTTCGCACTGTGTTTTCCCGAAGAGCTGGGCGGCTCCGGCGCCGATCTTCTAACCGTATGCCTGGCAATCGAGGAACTGGCCAAGGTCTGCACCAACACCGCCCTAATACTGGGCGTCTGCGATCTGGGATCCACGCCCATACTGCTGTCCGGAAACGACGATCAGCTCAAGAAGTACATCCCACCACTGGCCGCAGGTGAGAAGCAGGCGGCCTTCGGGCTCACCGAGCCGGGCGCGGGTTCCGATGCGGCGGCCATGAGCAGCAAGGCCGTGAAAAAGGGCGACAAATATATCATCAATGGCCAGAAGTGCTTCATCACCAACGGCGGCATAGCCGATATCTATTCGATATTCGCCAAGACCGATGACACTGCGGGCGTCAAGGGCATTTCCTGCTTCGTAATCGAGAAGGATTTCCCAGGTTTTTCCATAGGTAAGATCGAGCACAAGATGGGCATCTGCGGCTCGCAGACCAGCGAACTCATCTTCGAGGACATGGAAGTGCCGGCTGAGAACCTCCTGGGCAAGGAGGGCGACGGCTTCAAGACCGCCATGATGACCCTCGATCGCACCCGGCCCACCATCGGGGCGCAGGCGGTGGGAATCGCCCAAGGGGCATTGGACCATGCTGTAGCCTATGCAAAAGAGAGGGTCCAGTTCGGGGGGCCGATCGCGCGCCTGCAGGGAATCCAGTTCATGCTAGCGGACATGGCCATGCAGGTCGAGGCCGCAAGGCAGCTGGTCTATTATTCCTGTGTAGTAGTCGAGAAGGGTGGAAGAGACGGCTCCGGAATATCCGCCATGGCCAAGTGTTTCGCGAGCGATACCGCCATGAAGGTGACGGTGGACGCGCTGCAGGTAATGGCCGGCTACGGATATATGAAGGAATATCCCCTCGAGCGCATGATGCGCGATGCCAAGATCACCCAGATCTACGAAGGAACCAACCAGATTCAGCGGGTGGTTATAGCCCGCCATCTGCTCGGTTAAGCGATAATAACTACAGAAGGGGCGCTTCCCAGCGCCCCTTTCGGTTTTTAGGTGCCGTGTCTTGATTCTTGAATTCTTCCTTTGGCGGCAGAATTCAAGAATCAAGACACGGCACCCTTAATCACCCTTTTGTTCCCCAATAATCAGACCTATTAGCCATGATTGGTTTTCCCTAACCAGACGACGGGGAAGGAGTCAATAACATGGGAAGGGATTATAATGGCCGTCACGAAAAGGTTGCAAGGATTCCGGTTAATTATAGTGGCGGCCATTACCATATTATTACTTGCTTTTGCGCCCTTTTTCGTCATGGGGCAGGCCGCGCAGGCGGCTTCCGCCGAAGAGGTCTGGGACAAGGTACTCATCCGTTGGAATCAAGGATCGCAGACCATGCAATCCTTTTATGCCCAGGCATCCGAGAACCCATATATTAAGAAGATAGCCGACGCCGTTCAGTCCGGCGAATGGGCGACACCGGAACTCGAATCCGTAACCCTTCCCAGCGGGACGCTTGCCAAAGACGCTAAACGGATTCTATCTTCGATTCCCGGGGTCGCTTATGTGGAGCCTGACACAGCAATAACAGCTGACCTCAGCTCCGGGGATCCCTTCTACTCGAGGCAGTGGTTCCTCCCCGATATCGGTGCCGAGCGCGCCTGGGATAGTGAGTTGGGCGACCCCGGACTGGTAGTGGCCGTTCTCGATACCGGCGTCGATGCATCTCACCCCGACCTCAGTGGGAGAGTCCTGCAGGGGTGGGATTTCATAACTCAGAGCAACAATACCTCGGACGTCTACGGGCATGGCACACATGTAGCCGGTATTATCGCGGCCTCAGGCAATAACGGCGCAGGTGTGGCCGGAGTCGCCTGGAATGTGCAGCTGCTTCCCGTCAAGGTATTGGATAATAATGGTAATGGACGGTATTCGGATTTAATATCCGGAATCCGTTATGCGGCGGACAGCGGCGCCTCGGTCATCAACATGAGTCTAGGTGGGGCATCGCGCTCGCAGGCGCTGCAGGAGGCGGTGGATTACGCCCGCGGCAAGGGCGCTGTTGTGGTGGCGGCGGCCGGGAACAACGCAAGCTCGACACTTTCCTATCCGGCTGCCTGCGACGGGGCCATCGCGGTGGGCGCGACGGACGATCTGGACAGGCGCGCTTCCTTCTCCAACTGGGGAAGCGGGTTGGACATAATGTCGCCGGGCGTATCCATCTACTCCGATTATCCGGGCGCCAGGTACACCTCGATGAGTGGTACCTCGATGGCCACACCGCAGGTAGCGGGAGCCTTCGCCCTGCTGCGCTCTTACAAGCCCGGCTTGAGCGTGGCGGAGGCCGAGAGGCGGATCCTCGAGAGTGCCCGCGACCTGGGGACAGCCGGATACGATTTGACCTACGGGTGGGGCTTGTTGCAAGTGGACAAAGCCCTGGGGCTGCAGGCCTATACCCCGGTACCGGATGGGCTCAGTGGAGCCTGGTACTTCGCCGAGGGGTATACGGGGGGCGGATTCGACACCTACCTTCTGCTGGAAAATCCTGCCAATGAGGCATCGGCCGCCCATTTGGAACTTTTTGGCGATCAAGGCCCGTCGGCCGGCCTTAATATAGATATCGCCGCCCAATCGCGCATCACATTCCACTTGAACGAACTGGTCCCGCCCGGTGATGTGGCCGCCAAGATATCTCTTCCCGAAGGCTCACAGGTGGTGGCCCAGAGATCGATGTATTTCGACTACCGGGGCATCACCGGCGGCCATACCGCCAAAGGATCCCAGGCGTCCACCTCATGGTATTTCGCCGAGGGCTATACGGGTCCAGGTTTCGACACCTATCTGTTGGTCTTCAACCCACAAAACGACACGGCCGCCGTAGACATAGCTTTCATGACTCCGGACGGCAACCGCAATGCTTCACTGGACGTCCCGCCCCTGGCCCGTAAGACGCTGAGGGTAAACGATGTTCTGCCGGGGTCCGAGATGGGAATAAAGACTTCTTCCGACCGGCCCGTCGTGGCCGAGAGGGCCATGTATTTCAACTCGAACGGGCGCTCTGGTGGATCGGCGGCCGCGGGTGCCTCCAGTCCTTCCCGGGAGTGGTATTTCGCCGAGGGTTATACCGGCGGCGATTTCGACGAGTGGCTCCTCATGGTAAATCCTGGCAATCAGGACGTAACGGCCAATGTGAGCTTTCAGAGAAGCGATGGTGTGATCCACGAGAGCGACCTGGCCGTGGCGGCAAATTCCAGGGCAACTCTTCATGTCGATGATGTCGCCGGTCTGGAAGACGCTCAGGTGTCTGCCGAGATCAATACTTCGGCTCCCGGCCTGATAGTCGAGAGGGCCATGTATTTCACTTATGATGGTGGGATGGGTAAGGTGGATGGCGGCCACGCCGCCGGAGGCTCCGCCTCACCCTCACCCCATTGGCTTATTCCCGAAGGGTATACTGCTGACGGGTTCGAGAGCTGGATCCTGGTGGCTAACCTGGAGGACCGGGCGGTTACGGTCAAGGTGAACTTTTATGGGGAGCGGGACGCCGTAGAGCGGGAATACACGATAGAAGCGCATTCGCGCTTCACCATAAAGGAAAACGATATCCTTCCCGGGCAGGGCGTGAGTGTCCAGGTAAACGCGCTCGATGACAGTAGGCTGGTGGTCGAGGGAGCATTCTACTTCCGCTATAACGGTAGCATCGACGACGGCAGTACTTAGTTCTTAATCTACCGTCACCGTGATATTGAGATCTCCATCATCCTTGAATTCCCATTCGCAGGTGGAGTTGTCCGTCCGATAAGCCATCTCGACCAGTGCTTGTACGGTGCCAATCATGGGCAGCGGCAAGCATGCATTCTGAATATTCAAGGTAAGATGGGTCTTGTCTCCGTCGAATGTGACCATTTCTCCAAGGCCTCTAATGGCGAGCATATGCTGAAAAGTCATGCTCGACCTGTTCCACCACTCTCCGCTCCAGGCTTCCTTCAAATACTTGCGCTGCGCATCTATGATCGCTTGAGGTATTATCTCGCCCAACTCGTATTCCAGATCGACCAGCACAGCGTCGAAAGCCGCCGGACCGAATATGGCCATTCTGCGTCCGGTTTCGGGATCGGTATAGGTCCCATCCACGCAATTCCATTTCCGATTGGCCACTTCCAGAGGAACGGCACATTGGGGGCACTGCTCGTAAGTAATCTCCCCCGGTTTGAAATCGTAGAACTTCCGCTGCAGCCTCTCCTTCAAGGCTATGGAGTGTTTGCCGGGAAAAACCTCGATCTTATAGGCATCTTTTTCAATCTCCTCGTAATTGACGCGCATTTCGCTCTCCTCGAAGACCTCGACCGATCCCACGTTGTCGCCGGCTATAAACAATAAGGAATAGGGGTTCCTAATAACCTGCGTGCGCCAGGCGTATTTCCCGCCGCTGTCCCAGAGATCGCTCGGCCTCTGGTCGCCGTAGCCGTAAACCCGGCTGATATCGATGATGGTCTGCGCGATGCCCTTAATGGCTGCAAGCTGCGTTTCCGTCTCCACGGCCGTTACGGCAGCGCCGTCCTTGCCGGACATTGTCTTAAATGCCATCGCTTGCCGTATTTCCGGCGGAAACAGCCTTTCTATATACCGCTTGGTCTCGCGGGCGCGGCTTTCTATTACCAGGTGGCCTAGGGGTATCCCCAGGAGTTCCCCTATTCCGGCGAATAGGTGATCTATAAGCTCCGATTCGAAGAAGACCATACGGTTTTTAGGGGAGCTGGCCAGAGTGATGGTGCCGTTATCGCCCCATTTGAGTCCGTTGGCGACAAAAAGAGGAGTGCCGCATTGATCGCAGACCTCCAACAATTGAACCCCCTCCTAAAAGATTCTTCATGCGAACAGTTTTGTGAAACATGTATATATTTATCGGCAAATCCCACCAGTTTCTATTACCTACACAAAGGTGTCAGGCACCTTTGTGTAGGGGATTCTTTTATTGTGCCTGGTAAGTGAAGTACATGGGGCGTTCGCAGACGACAGGATATTCCGATTCGACGATCATGGAGAACTCGTGATCGGGACCGACGTCCGAATTCACATAGAGGGTAGTCCGCGACAGGGCGGGTAGAGTCAGGTAGCGCTCGGTTGGCGATTGGCCGTTGTAGAGATAAGTTACGCGGGTACGAACCGGAACGCCCAAGGAATTGCCGAAGCACAGCCAGGTGGAAAAGCCGCTGCCGGAATAGCCTTCCGCGAAATAATAGCTGTTCTCGTAGCCGGCGAAGGCCGAGAGCTCACGTCCCATCTCGCAGCGGGCTTCCTCCCAAACGACCGCGTCCTTGCTCCATGACGTATTGCGGCCTTCGGCGTCGCCGTATGCGTACGGGATTATCCTCTCGTCGATCGTATTTGCCAAGGTTCCCTTGCCTTGCTGGTCGAGCAGCCAGATGTACTCGTAATCCTGGGCGCCGCGCCGCCATGATTTCATTCGAATAGAGCTGACCGGCCCGGCAATGCCGCGCGGCAGGCCGGGGTAGAAGAAGGTGCCGTCGCCGTTTCCCCAATCCGGCCAGGCGCCGGGGGCCCGCCTCTGATCGAAGCTCAAGGGATCGCTCCAGACGTCGTTCCAGTCGCAGCCGTTGTAGATGTCATGGAAATAGCAGACATCCCAGTAAAGCCAGCATTCGATCCCATAGCGTCGTGCTATCCAGGCCCAGGTGCGCGGTCCCACCCCGGAAGTGTCTATGATCTGGCTTCCGGCATAGGGCTCGCCGCCGTTATATGTCCAGCCGTGCTCGCCGGCCGCTTGCCTCTCGTGCATAGGACCCGGCCACGCGATCCAGCCGCAGCACCAGATATCGACGTAGCCGACGAGGCTTCCCCATGCTTCCTCTTGAGGGGTGGGGCCCTCCGAGACCATGCACGGGAAACCGGTGCCGGAGCGATCGATCAGGCTGCCGTAGTAGCGGACGAGGTCGTAGGCCTCGGCGGTGTTGGGCTCATCCACCATATAGATGAAGGAACGGCTAAACCACCCTCGAGCCATGAAATGGTCCCTGAATTGGCGCAGCATGGTTATGAAGGTATCCTCGAACTCCTGGCTCCCCAGCCCGCCGTGCTCCGATGGGTCGGGGAACCAGCGGCTGATGGGCAGGGCATAGAGGCCTTCCCCACGCCCGTCCGGGAAGATAGTGCCGTCCAGATGTCGGCTGGCTAGTTCATCATGCCACGAATCCCAGATTATAGTGGTGGCATTTCCGGTGCCCGTCACTTCGGGGTAGATCGATGTGGAGGCGTCGAAGCGATGCCGTCGCGCCATACGCGCGTACTCCGTTTCGATCGCCAGATATTCTTCATAATATTTTTCAACGCCATGCGCGTCCGCAATCTCATCCGGTTGGTACATGAAGAATGTGGGCAGGTGGCTCTCGCGAGGGAGGGTGAAATCCCACACCTCGAGGTCGACGGGAATGACGGCGTCCCCCACGCCCGCTGCGGAAACCGATACCGAGCCGCCGTAGTTGCCCGGTGGAGCGTCCTCGGGGATATAAATATCCACCCATATTCCCTGGTTCGAGCCTGCGCCAACATCGAAAGGCGCGCCGCCGTCGGGAGCGCCAAAGGGAACCAGCGGGTCGGGGTACCATCCCGGACCGGTGGTCGATTGCTCGCCGTACATGGAACTAGAGGGCTCGGTGACGTTGAAATAATGCTCGCGGAAAAACTCGATGTTGCTTGAAGGTATCTCATATCCAGGACCGGACAAGGCGCCGGCTGCCGCATCCACGCCACCAAGCGCGGCCCCCTCCGCTGTTACCATTATCTGGCAACCAAGGTATTCGTTGCGGCCACCGTGCAGGCTGATGCGGCCGCTTGCCTGCGACCAAACGGCGGACGAGGTCCAAGGCGCCTGGTAACGCTGGATCTTATCGCAATCCGACACCACCCATACCCGCATCGGCGACCCCTGCGCGCGGGCCGGCGGGCAGGGAATAATTAGCAGTGCAATCAAAAAAAGGACGGCCGTTGCTTTCAAATTTCGCATCTTATATTTCTAGTCGGCAACTTGATGCCGATTCTTGTATGGAATCCCCACTGCTGCAGCTGTAAGATATTTGTCGGGAGGATCGAGTTCGAAAGGAGTGAAACGGATGAAAGTTATAGCCTTGGGTGGAGCAGGTGCTATGGGGAGCCTGGCGGTTCGTGACCTGGCGAAGTCGGAAATCGTAGAGAGTTTGATTATCGCGGATTATAATATGGCTCGCGCCGCCGAATTGGCCGGCGAACTGGGGGAGAAGTGCAAGGCCGTTCAGATTAACGCGGAGAACCACACCGAGATGGTCGAGATAATTCGCGGCAATGACGTCGCACTCGGGGCCATCGGGCCGTTCTATAAATACGAGGTGAAGCAGGCCATTGCTTGCATAGAAGCGGGCGTCAATTACGTGAGTATCTGCGACGATTACGACGCCTGTGCCGCCGTACTGGAGCTTGATGAGGATGCGCGGGACGCGGGGGTGCTGGCCATAACCGGTGTGGGCTGGACGCCGGGGGTTACCAACGTCATGGCGCGCAAGGCCGCGGACCAGTTGAACGAGGTGGACGAGATCGCCACTTCCTGGGCGGCCCATGCCGCCGATACTTCGGGCAAAGCGGTTACCCTGCACTACATACACGCGGTAACCGGTATGATTCCAACCTACATGGACGGCCGCATCACCTGGGTCCCGGCGGGTTCGGGCCTGGAGATGATCAAGTTTCCACAACCGGTGGGAGCCCTCAAAGTCTTCCATGCCGGCCACCCGGAGCCGATCACCATACCACGGTACATAAATGCGCGCACCGTATCCCTCAAGGGTGGATTGGTGGAGTGGTACCTGGTGGCCCTGGCCAACTTCCTGGTCAAGGTGAAGCTTACGGATACGGTTGCCAAAAAGGATGTCCTGGGGCAGATCTTCAATACCATCCTGCCCTATTTGGAAAACATTGGCCGGCCGCCCGAGACGGGCTCCGCATGCCGGGCTGATGTCACCGGTAAGAAGGACGGGCGCTGGACGCATATAATCTACGGCGCACAAGCTCACATGGACGTTATAACCGGCCTGCCGGCTTCCGTGGCCATCCAGATGATAGGGGAGGGCAAGGTGACGGGAAGCGGTGTCATGGCTCCCGAAGGTTGCCTGCCTCCCGACGAATTCCTGAAACGCCTGGAAAAAGGTGGCATCCGCCTCTACGAAGGCGACGACATGACCACCCCCATGTCCCTCTAACCTCCTCCAAGGCACCACCTACACAAAGGTGTCAGGCACCTTTGTGTAGGTTTAGGCCAGATGTTATAACCCTACCTCCCACCTACACAAAGGTGCCTGACACCTTTGTGTAGGTTGGAGGGGCTTGATGGGAAGGTGGGGGCCTTCGGGAGGCTCGAAGACCCCCATCCCGTTTGTAGGCTTAATAACCGATTACGTCATGTCCACCCTGCGATATGCCCAAGGAACCCATGTAGTTGAAATACATGGCCCGTTCGGCGAGCAGGCTGGCGGAACCGTCCAGTGAAATGACGCGCATAGAGAATTCGAGCGATGGCTGGGCCAGGACTTGGTTGGCGGAGACCGTGGTACGGGAATGGGCGCCCACCTTTACATCCTGGGTGATTATCTCACCGCTCCTCAGGATATATTCCACCCGGGCCGTTTTCTCTTCACCGGATGTATTCTGTATAAGCAACCAGGTCTCGAATTGCGAACCGCTGTTGCCCGTATAACCCTCGGCGAAATACAGCTCGGATGAGGGGGCGGTGGCGCCGAGGCTGTTATGCCCTCCCGCCCAAGTGTTGCGATAGTTGAAGTACATGGCCCGCTCCACAACTATGGGTAGATCGGCGTGGATATGGGCGCTTACCATCTGGCCTTCTCCCAAGTCGGCGTCAACGCTTATGGTCAATCGCGAATTGGCCGCGGCACTATAACCGATGTCCCTGGTGGTTCCGTCCGGGAACATATAGGTGACGGTGACGGCGGTCGGCTCATCATTCTGGTTGGCCACCAGTATCCATTCGTCGAATTGGCTGTTCTTCCAACCCGTGTATCCCTCGGCCAGGTACCAGTCGTTGCGTACTCCGGTGGCCGCCATGCCCGTGTGGCCTCCGGCCCACCTGTTGTTGTACCTGAAATACATGGAACGCTCGGCCACCAGCGCTTGGTCGGAGAGAATGCGAGCGCTCACCTCGCGGCCCTCGCCGATCTCCCGATCGACGCATATGGACAACCTCTGGTGAGCGCCCACAGAATATTCCTTATGTTCGGTCCCCCCACCCGGGAACAGGTAATCTATGGAAAAATTAGCGGGATCGTCCCCCGGGTTGAGGATAAGGATCCACTCTTCGAAAAAGCTGCTCCGGGTACCGGTGAAGCCCTCGGCGAAGAAGAGGTCTACGCTTGGGGAGTTCGCTCCGATAACGTCGTCGCCTCCGCCTATTCCGTTGTGCTGGTAATACATGGAACGCTCGCAGATCAGCCCGGGAGCCCCGTTTACGACCGCGGCCACACCGGTCTGGTTCGGCATCTCGGCATTCACGTAAACGGTCTGCCGGCTGTGTGCGGGCACCATGTGATCCGAGGATTTTGCGATTCCTCCCTCCGGCATGTAGGTAATCATTACCGGCATATCGCTATCGCTCATATTACTCATAAGTATGTATTCATCGAACCCGGCTTGCGTGCTGCCTTCTGCGAAGTACCATGTTCCGGGCAGGTCGGCTGAAGAGCCGTTCACGCAACTAGCCTCAACCGGCGCTATACCGTCCGCCTCGGCGGCCGCCACATTGCGCACTTCGGCCCCGAGCGGTAGATCGCTTCCCACCTGCACCATGAACGTGACTACGGCCTCTTCGCCCGGTGCCACGACTCCGGGCGCCTCGCCTGGGGAGTTTACCGTCAGGCCCCCGACCAGGGGGGTGCTCTCTCCGATGTCGGGGATGAGGACGCCGTTGAGAGACGTGCTATGAATTACATAGCCGGTGAAGGAGGGAATGGCATCCGTGAGCTTGCTCCCGCTGATTGCCTCGCTGTTATCGTTGGCGAGGCGCAGGGTGTAGGTGAGCACCTCCCCCCTGGTTATGGAGCCCGTCGGGCTGGAGGTTTTTTCCAATCTGAGCTTGAGATCGGGGGCGGCGATATTCAGGCTGAACTGCTTAAAAACAGCCTGCATTCCGTCCGCGGCCTCGATGCTGAAATTGAAGGCGCCGGCGGCGGTTGGGACGCCTGAGAGCAACCCGTTCGTGGAGAGGTTGAGCCCAGGGGGAGGGCTGCCCGCGTATACAAACCAGGTATAAGGCGCCATCCCGCCGCCGACCGCCAATGTTGTCGAATATGCCATATCTTTTACTCCCGCCACTAGAGGCGAGGCAGTTGTTATTTGAATGGGGCTGCCGGGTGAGCTGCCACTGTAGGGAACGTTAAGGTAGGGCTGGTAAGCCAGATTGGAGGAAATTGCATCCCCGTAGGAGATGCCGTCATGGCTCGGCCCGTGGGAATCGCCCCAGTAGCACCAACTGGCATCAATGGCGGCGCCCGATTGGTTGTCGATTCCATAGTTGGTATTATTATCCAGGTTGTTGAATTGCAGCCCGGATGTCCCGCCCGTCGCCGTGATCAAGATGCCCGTTCCGCACTGGCCCACGGTATTTCCCGCAATTACGTTGGCTCCGGGATAGAGCATTTTTATTCCTGCAGTGCTCGCACCGCTGATGTCGTTGTCCTCGATAGTGGTGGGGCTGTACTCGCCTCCCCAGATATCCCAGGTATCGACGCCGTATTCGCCGCTGTTTTGAATGGTGTTGTCCCTTACTGTAATCCCGCTCACGTTACCCTGGATGCCGATGCCCGAATCTTGGGAGTTGGGCGACGAAATATCATGGATATTATTGTCGTGAACGTTGATATTCTCGGCGAGAGTGGTGGCATCGTTTCCCCAGATGGAGATGCCTTGCGCCCAGGTTCCGCCGCTGTGCCCGTGCCTGATGTTGTAGATCTCGTTATTGTCCACCTCAACATTTTGGCACTGACCGAGGTTTATACCGACTGTGCCGTAGGCTACTGGAGAGCGGGTGGCGGTGCCGATATCGTGGATGACATTGGCGGTGATCCGGACGTCGGAAATAATCGGGGATTCGGTCACGACTATTCCCGATGCGTCCGAGCCCCCTGCGTATTCGGGATTGGTCACCGTAAAGCCCTCGAAGAGAACTCCTCCGGTTCGGATTTGCACAACGTATGGGTCTCCGTCCAGCCCGTCGATTATCGTACTTCCCGCTCCCGAAACCGATTGAATTGTAATTGATTTATCGATCATCACGTTCTCGTTATAGGTGCCGGCGTCCACCTGCAGGATGTCGCCTGGAAAAGAATGGTTAATAGCATCGGTGATGGTGGTGTATTCTCTTGTAGGCCCGACAGGGATCACATTATTTCTCTCCGCATAACCGATGGCGTAGTTTTCGACCGGCGTGTTGGTCCTGCCGCTATACCACATCTTGAACTTGGTTGTCCCACCATGGCCGTCGAAATCGCTGCCACTGTAGATGACCGACGGCGTATAAGTGCGGACATCGCGCCAGGGCACCCCGTCGTTCTTGTCCATGATGGGATTGCCTGCATACTTGGTCCAGTTGATGCCATCGCTCGAGGTCGCATAACCTATGCCCTCATTGCCGCCTCCGCTCGGCCCGCTCCCCGAATACCACATGCGCCAGACCCCGTCTATCGCCGGTATCACCGTTCCATTGGTGACGTAGTCGCTGTCCCATGAGCCGAGAGCGCCCAGTCCGAGCACCGGGTCGTTGCCGTAGCGCGTCCAATGGTTGCCGTCGGCCGAGTATCCCAGCCCGATGACTTCGACTCCGCCCGTGGTGCCGTCGTAATAAAGGGTGAAGGTGTAATTAAAGGGATTGCTGCCGGTGTTGGTGGCCGAGGGATTATAGAGGGCGCCCACCGGTCCGTAGGAACCGCGATTCCAGTCGGGCCAGACGCCGGTCACTATAGGATATGTGGCGTCCTGGGTCAGGATTTGATCGTTTACCCAGTTTACTCCGTCCGCTGAATCTGCTGTCCGCAGGTCGTTGATGCTGTAGGACATGTTGCCGTTCCAATACCACATTTTGTAATAGTAGGGTCCGGCTCCATAACCTCCCGGCACGTAAACGATCTTGGAATGATAGCCGGTGGTCATGATTCCCTGCATCTCGACCGCAGCCGTCCAGTTGATACCGTCGTTCGAATAAGTAACGGACTCGAAGTGCGATCCAGCCGCGCCTCCGGCCCACATCTTGTAATAATAAGAGCCGCCGTGGCCCGAGAACTGGTTGGCGTCATAGAGAACGCAGGGATAATAGGCGCGGCCGGCCGGATCGTAAACCGGGTTGGTCGGGTATTCGATCCAGTTGACATCAGAAGCGAGCGCGCGGCTTATCGGTAGTAACAGCATGGACATGGCGAGGAGGCACACGAGTGAAGCGATCATGAGTTTCTTGATTAGACGGCGCAGCATTTCGCCTCCTTGCCTTAGTGGAATGCGCCTTTCTAGTCTATTTGTCGAAAGAAAATACCTGCTCAGACGCAATATTCCGGTCAACGGCGCCGACAGGCGGGCGAGCGGGGTTTTCCGGGCAGGAATGAAAGCGGTACGTCTCTATATATAGAGGGAATAAAAGGCATGAACCGCAACGCCATATAAGGCATTCGGTTGCCACTTTAAGGGCATTTGGGATAATATTTCACCGATAGTAGCAGGGCAAGATAAGCGAGGACGGTGCAGCATGGACATAGTCAAAGAAGCAGTTGATAAGGGGCAGAAGGCCCTTTCTGAATTCCAGGCCAAATTGTTTTTAAGCGAGCACGAGGTTCCGGTTACTCGTGAGAAGCTGGTCGTAGGCGAGGACGAGGCAATCAAGGCCGCCGAGGAGATCGGCTACCCGGTTGTGCTCAAGGCCAACGGTCCGAACATAGCTCACAAAACCGAGCGCAACCTCGTAAAGGTGGGTCTGGATTCCGCTGAGCAAATACGCGAAGCCTATAAGGAAATAGTCGAGAACCTGGGAAGCGAATCCTACGACGGGATTCTTGTACAGCAGATGGTGAAGGGCGAGCGCGAATTGGTCGTCGGTCTCGTGAGGGATCCGCAATTCGGCCCCTGCGTAATGTTCGGTCTGGGGGGAATATTTACCGAGGTTCTCAAAGATACCTCATTTCGCGTGGCGCCCATCGAGAAATACGATGCGATGCAGATGATGGACGAGATCAAGTCGAAGGCCATCCTGGGGCCCTTTCGCGGAAAACCGCCCGTCGACAGGGACAAGCTCGCCGAGATTTTGATAGCAGTCGGCAACATCGGCATGGAATACGACGCGGTGCGTGAAATCGATATCAACCCGCTGATCATCGCAGGAGCGGAACCGGTCGCCGTGGACGCCCTCGTCGTCCTGGGCGACGGCACCAAATAAACGGGCACCTACACAAAGGTGCCAGGCACCTTTGTGTAGGTTGAAGGGTTCGCCGACTTTGCCGGTTTAGAAGAACCTACACAAAGGTGCCTGACACCTTTGTGTAGGATTAGCGGCCGATTATGTAACGGTTGGGGTCGACTTCCTCGCGCAGTATTCTCAGCTCAGCGGGCGTAGGCTCCGGCGTCTCCACGACTTTAGGCGCCTGCAGCAACTCGAAGCCGGTATTCTCTTGCACTTCTCCGAAGGAATGACCCTTATGTATTGATTCCACACGCATACGCTTACTTTCGGGATCGTAACCCATAACCGCCATATTGGTGATAACCTTATGCGGCCCGCTGTTCCTGCAAAGACCGGCCTCTTCACGGGTTCCCGGCCCTTGCAGGTATCCGGGCGTGGTTATGAAATCGACTTCCTCAACGAAACGACGCGAGTCCTGAGGGGTGATTACCATAATTTTCCATGCAAACGAACCGAAATCATTGGCTCCGCCGGATCCGGGAAGGCGCACTTTGGGATGCGCCCAATCGCCGATCACCGTCGAATTGAGATTGCCGTACATGTCGATTTGCGCCCCTCCCAGGAAGGAATAATCGACCATTCCTCGTTGCAGGGTTTCCATCACGTCGCACATACCACTGGCCATCACCGCTTTGTAAAAGGTGCGGGAATCCCCGACCGATATGGGCATGGTTGGGAGCAATGGGGCCACCCCGCCCGCCTCGAAGATAATGACCAGGTTGGGGGCGTATGCTTTCTGAGCGAGCATGGTCGCGGCACATGGGGCGCCCGTTCCCACCGCTACCGAGGAACCGTCCTCCAGTTGGCGCGCGGCCGCGCAGATCATCATCTCCATAGTATTGTGGTCTGTCATGAGCTGCACCTTCCTCCCTCGGTGTCGATCAGGTATTCCTCAGCCCGTAGTTGGTTGATTCGTTCGAGACCGCCGCAAAGCCCGAGGTATTCATTGAAATCCTTGACGTTGTAGATGTATTTATCCAGGAAGGCCTTGAGCCCCTCGGGGTCTTTTTCTACTTTCATCCAGAGCTTGAGATGATCCTCGTCCGAGAAGTATTCGTATGGCATGTTGCCGGGAAAGCTTCCGAAGGGGACTTCGCAGACCGCATCTACCTGGAAGAAGGGGATGGCCGTGGCGTCGGGATTCTGGCGTATGACTTCGTTGGGTACCAGTCGTTCGGTGGTTATGATCAGACGCTTGGCCGCCCGCGCCATCTCGATGTCGGCAACAGATATGCCTCTTATGCGCGAATTGCCGTAAACATCCGCCTCATGGACATGAATAGCGGCAACATCGGGCCATAAGGCGGGGTGGAGGACGTATCGCTCCCCGGTAAAAGGGCATTCCACCACCTTGGCCGCGCTGTGTTTGAAGGTATCCGTTCCCATCAGGTCGCGCGCCGGCATGAAAGATACACCTGTTGCCGCCGCCTTCAGGCGGCAGGCCATGGCGTAATTGCTCCATTCGCACACTTCGACCTTACCGCTTTCCATATAACGCCGTCCGTTGGGCGAGAGTCCGCGGGCCTCCAGGCCAATTACATAAGCAACGTCGCAGCGGTCGAACACTTCTCCCGCTGCCAGTATTTGGAAATCATGCGTGGATGTGTGACCGGCGAAGGCGAGGTTCCTTTTGCGCCGGCGCACTATCTCGTGGCAAACGGCGGCGGGAATGCGATCCCCCCCGAACCCTCCCGTAATCAGGTAGTCGCCGTCATGCACGAACCTCTCGACGGCTTCTTTAACAGTCATGACTTTGTTGGTCATCGCCCTGGTCTTAGTGCGGAAGAATTCGCGTGCCTTGTCAGCATCCGGGTCCGTAAAAAGCGGTCCGCTGCCCTCGGCAACTACATCGAACATCTTTTCTCCCTCCTCGTACCGGCTGGATTGCTGAGTTCGTGTAGGATACAAAGCGGGTAAGAGCCGGCCGGTTGATCTTTGACAGCCTGGGTCAACTACGAACAGCGGAAGCTAGATTCCGGGTTTGCCCTTGAGGCCGAGGATCTGCCTGCTTTCTGCGGGTGTCGCCGGTTCGCGGTCTGCAAGTTCCGCTATCTTTGCCGCCTTTTCGACCTGCTCGTAAGATCCCTTTGCGGGCACTCCCTTGCTGATCGTTATATTGTCCTCGAGCCCGACACGAATGTGGCCTCCCTCCACGGCGGCCAGGAACGCACCGTGGAATTGAGCGGGGCCGACCCCGCAGGTGCTCCAGGTGGCGTCCTCTGGGATGAGGTCCATGAAACGCTTGAAGTTGGCGATGTCGAGCCAGCAGCCGCCCAGCACACCCCAGACGAATTGGTAGTGCAAGGGCTCCGGGAAGATTCCCTGTGGGCGCACAAAAAGGGTGTTATAGAGGCCGCCCAGGTCGTAAACCTCCAATTCGGGCTTGGTGCCCGCGGCCTGCATCTCCTTGGCAAAGTTTACCAGCATATCGAAGGTATTGGTAAAGATGATCTCCCCGATAACCGTATGGTTTTTCCAGTCCCCCAGTGCGAAGTTCATGGAATTGGTGTTAAGCGAGGCCATCTCGGGCTTGATCTGCTGAACCACGTTAATGCGCTCCTCGGGAGTGGCGCCGATGCCGATGGCGGTCGAGAGGTTTATGACAATCGGGCACTTTTCGGTAATACCGCTAACGATCGCGTTCAGGGTCTCGATACTGCCGGTTGGCAAACCCGTCTCAGGGTCGCGGGCGTGGATGTGGACGATGGAGGCGCCGGCATTATAGCAGCGGTAGGCCTCCTCCACGAACTCGTCGACGGTATAGGGAACCGCCGGGTTTTGCGTTTTCATTGTTGCGGCCCCGGCCAAAGCGGCCGTGATGATGCACTTGTCCTGTAGCGCCATTGCATACCTCCCTGTTTAAGCCTGCCACCTAGAATGTCTCATTGCCGGATTTGAGACCATATAATCCTAATACAGGGAATATTGTAAAAGCAATTTGCCCATGCACCAAAGGTAGGTAGGTGCAAGGGAACAGTCCATTTGATAATGTAATTAGAGACCATGAGGTTAATCGGCGGTCGAAGAGGAGGAAGAAAATGGAACAGATGGGTCCTGCTCAGATAAAGAAGTACCTGAGGCAATTGCGGGAGAGGCGCGATCAGTATCTTTACTATTTGGGGCAGTTGGCTTATAAGGCCGGTGACGCCGGGCAATTACAGGACAACGAGATGTTGGAGGCTTATAACGCCCTTAAAGAGATTCAGGCACAGGTCGATCAATGCGAGAATTCGATCGCCCAGATTAAGGCGGCCCGCGAGGCGGCCAAGCAGGGAGCGCGCTGTCCCCACTGTGGCAGCCCGGCGATGAAGGGCGCTGTTTTCTGCGGAACCTGCGGGCAGTCGATGCTGCAGCAGCAGCCGGGAATGGTTCAACCGCCTATGGGCGGTCCTCCTCCGGTGATGGCAACAGCGCCGGCAATGTCTGGAGCAACCTGTCCGAGCTGTAGCGCGCCCACCGATGCGGACACTGTCTTTTGTGCCAACTGTGGAGCCCGCGTCGAAGCAGAGGCCGAGTCTGCGGAGCAGGCAGCCGAGACGGGGACCAGGGCTTGCCGCAGTTGCGGTGCGGCTTGTGGAGAGGCCAGTTTCTGCCCCGAGTGCGGAACCAAGATAGAAGAATGATTCAGGTCTATACGGGCGACGGTAAGGGCAAGACCACCGCCGCACTAGGACAGGCTCTGCGCGCGCTGGGGCACGACTACAAGGTCTTCATGATCCAGTTCATGAAGGGACGCACCTACGGAGAGCTTATAACCTGCGATAATTGCCTTCCGGATTTTACTATTGTCATGTCCGGGCGCGACGATTTCGTTAAGAAGGGTGCTCCCGAAGAGGTGGATGTGCGCATGGCGCGAGAAGGGTTCGATCTGGCTCGCAAGGTAGTCGCCGAAGGGCGGCATCAAATGCTCATCCTGGATGAAATAAACATCGCAGTCGACTATGGCCTGATTCCTCTGCAGGAATTGCTTGATTTCCTGGACTCCTGTCCGCAAGATATGGAGATAATCTGCACCGGTCGCAATGCGCCCCCGGAGCTTGTCGAGAGAGCTGACATGGTGAGCGAGGTCAAGGAGATCAAGCATCATTATGAGCAGGGGGTGGCGATGAGAAAGGGTATTGAATTCTGACGTATGGACGAAAAGAAACGTTGGGAAGAGGAGGATTACGCTCCTCTGCCCTTGAGAGACGCTAATTTCACGACTATCTCGGGTGAAGAACTCGAACCGCTGTATACGCCTCAGGATATCGAAGGCATGGATTATGACGGGGACCTCGGTTATCCGGGGCGCTTTCCCTTTACCCGTGGGATTCAAACGAGCATGTACCGCGGCCGCCTCTGGACCATGCGCCAGTTCTCGGGTTTCGGGAGCGTGGAGGATACCAACCAGAGATACAAGTTTCTGCTGGAGAAGGGTCAGACAGGACTTTCCGTCGCCTTTGATATGCCGACCATAATGGGCAGGGATTCCGATGATCCTCTCGCCCGGGGTGAAGTCGGCCGTTGCGGGGTGGCCGTCGATTCGCTCAAGGATATGGAAAACCTCTTCGCCGGGATTCCCTTGAAGAATATAACCACCTCCATGACCATCAACGGCCCTGCCTGCGCGCTGCTAGCTTTTTACTTGTGCGTAGGCGAGGAGCAGGGGGCTTCTTTTGAAGAGCTGGGAGGAACCATACAGAATGACATCCTCAAGGAATACATCGCGCAAAAGTCTTGGATATTTCCACCGCGGCCTTCGATGCGCATAACCACCGACATCCTGGATTTCTGCTCGCGGGAAGTGCCGCGCTGGAACACGATCAGCATCAGCGGCTACCACATCAGGGAGGCGGGATCGACGGCAGAGCAGGAGCTGGCCTTTACGCTAGCTGATGGTTTCGCCTATGTCGAGGCAGCCATCGAGGCCGGGCTGGACGTCGATGATTTCGCGCCCCGCCTGTCGTTTTTCTTTAACTCGCACATGGACTTCTTCGAAGAGATCGCCAAGTACCGGGCGGCGCGGCGTATATGGGCGCGACACATGAAAGAGAAGTATGGCGCAAAGGATCCGCGGTCCTGGATGCTTCGCTTCCACACCCAGACCGCCGGGTGTTCGCTGACCGCGCAACAGCCGGAGAACAACATCGTTCGCACGGCCTTCCAGGCGCTTTCCGCCGTGCTGGGAGGAACCCAGAGCCTGCACACCAATTCGATGGACGAGACCCTTGCGCTTCCGACCGAGAAGGCGGCGGAGATAGCCCTGCGGACGCAGCAGATCGTCGCTCATGAGACCGGAGCGATCAGTGTAATCGATCCGCTTGCCGGGTCATACTTCATAGAATCTCTGACCAATCGAATGGAAGAGAAGGCGGAAGCATACTTCCGCAGAATCGATGAGTTGGGCGGCGTGGCGGCGGCGATCGACAAGGGCTTCTTCCAGAGGGAGATAGCAGATGCGGCCTACCGCTACCAGAGGGAGGTCGAGAAAGGGGAGCGCGTAGTCGTCGGTGTTAATTTCTTCCAGAATCCGGAGGAGGAGCTTACGATCGATCTCCTCAGGATCGACCCGGACGTTGAGAAGAAGCAGTGCGAGCGTCTCGCGAAACTCCGATCGGCGCGAAGTGCAGCCAAGGCGGACCAGGCACTCGAAGCCCTGAAACGCGGGGCAGAGGGAGATCCCAACCTGATGCCCCTGATCATCGATTGTGCCCGAGCCTACTGCACTGAGGGAGAAATAATCGGAACGCTGCGCCGCGTTTTCGGCGAATACCGCGAAACCCCCCTCTTCTAAACCTGGAAAACCCCTACACAAAGGTGTCAGGCACCTTTGTGTAGGGGTTTGTTATATACTATTGCTACCATGACCAGGAAAGCCCGAATCCTCATCGCCAAACCAGGCTTAGACGGCCATGACCGGGGCGCCAAGGTGGTCGCCCGCGGGCTGGCCGACGCGGGTTACGAAGTAATATATACGGGCCTCCACCAGACGCCCGAGCAGATAACGGAGGCTGCGGTGCAGGAAGACGTGCAAGCGGTCGGACTTTCAATCCTCTCCGGCGCCCACATGACCCTCTTTCCACGCGTGCTGGAACTGCTTAAGGAAAAGGGGGCGGGGGACATCATGGTCTTCGGCGGAGGCATCATTTCTCCCACCGATATCGAAGCCCTTTCAACCGGCGGCGTAGCCAAGATTTTCACACCGGGAACGCCAATTTCCGCTATTGTCTCTTTCCTCGACGAGCAGTTGACTTTTCAGGTTGAAAGCCGCTGAAAATATCTAATATAATAGGTTGGCCCGTGCTGACCGTCCTGTCCCTCAGGCGGACGCAGCATTAACATAGCAACGTTAGCAATATAGGACGAAAAAAGGAACGAAGCGGGGTTTTATTATGTGCGCTGAAGAACTTGATTTCATCGAAAAGTATGACCTCCTCGGATGTATCCAATGCGGTAGATGTACGGGTGGGTGTCCTGTAGCCACGAGAACCCCCCTTAGAGTGCGCGGCTTCATGTATGACGGCCTGAATGAGGAGCGCCTGGAGGAACTCTCCGAGAAGCCCGAGATATGGGACTGCACCACCTGCTTCACCTGTGCCGCTCGCTGCCCCAAGGGGCTCGAACCCCTCGAGGTACTCATCGGGTTGCGCAGCCTGCTGATAGAAGAAGGCAAGGTACAGCCCACGGTGAGGGACGCCCTCGAGTCGATCTTCAAGGATGGGAATCCCTGGGGATCGCCGCGCTCCAAGCGCATGGACTGGGCGGCCGACCTGGACGTGAAGATCCTCGAGCCAGAGGATGAGGAAAAGACCGACGTGATGCTCTACATCTGCTGCACCGACGCCTATGACCCGCGGGTCATGAAGGTGGCCCAGGCGCTGGTCAAGGTGCTCAAGGCGGCGAATGTCGACTTCGGCCTCATCGGTGAGGAGGAGAGCTGCTGCGGGAGCGAAGTGCGCCGCTTAGGCGAGGAAGGCCTCTTCGAGATGTGCGACGAGGAGAACGTCGAGATGATGAACTCCTACAACGTGGGCAGCATAGTGGCTATCAGCCCCCACTGCTACAACACGCTCAAGAAGGAGTACCACGGCCTCAAACACCCGGTGCTCCATTACACAGAGCTGGTCGCCCAACTCCTGGAGGACGGCAAGCTCACACTCAACACCGAGATGAAGAAATTGATTACTTACCACGACCCCTGTTTCCTGGGCAAGCAGAATGACATCTACGACGAGCCCCGTTACATTCTCACTCGCATTCCCGGCGCGGAGTACAAGGACTTCGACCGCTGCCGCGAGCGCAGCCTGTGCTGCGAGGGTGGAGGCGGCAAGATGTGGGTGGAGACCGAGTCCAAGGAAGAGAGGCTCGCGGAAATAAGGGTTGATGACGCCAAGGAGATGGGCGCCGAGGTTATCGCCGTCGCGTGTCCGTTCTGCCTGCTTACCCTGGAGGACGCTACCAAGGTTAAAGGAGTCGATGAGGAAATGCGCGTAGCGGATATTCTCGAACTCCTGGCTGAGGCTTTATAGATAGATAGTAAATCCACTGGCGGTTAGAGAGTTTTCAGGACTTTCGATAAGCAAGGGAAGAGGTGAATCGCGTATGAATATGGTTGTATGTGTGAAGCGGGTCCCGGACACATCCGAGTCCGAGGTCCATATCGATGGCTCGGGCAAGGGCATCGACACCAGCCGATTGTCCTTCGGCATCAACGAGTGCGACAACTACGCAGTCGAGGAGGCCATCCAGAAAAAGGAAGCCCTGGGCGGAAATGTCACCGTTATCAGCCTGGGCGACAAGCAAAGCGACGAGGTCATCCGCATGGCCCTGGCCAAGGGCGGGGATGACGCAATACGCCTCGAGGACGAAGCCTTCGCGGGCTCCGACGCGGTAGCCGTAGCCAAGGCGCTGGCCGCAGCGGTAAAGGACGTGGAGTGGGACATAGTCTTCACCGGCGCTCTCACCGATGACGACGGTTACGCCGCGGTTCCGGTAGCCCTGGGCGAAATACTCGGAGTACCCTTTGCGACTTATGTGAAGAAGCTGGAAGTTATGGACGACGGCAAGAAGGTCAAGGTCGGCCGCGAGCTCGAAGGCGGGCTCATGGAGATGGTCGAGATGACAACCCCCTGCGTCCTCGGCATCCAGACCGGAATCAACGAGCCGCGCTACGCATCCTTCAAGGGCATCAAACAAGCCGCCAGGAAGGAAATCACAATCAAGAGCGCGAGCGATTTAGGCCTCGACGCATCCGACTGTGGAGAGGCAGGATCCTGGGCCGCCCTCGAGCAGTTCACCCCGCCGGTAGTCGGCGAGATGGCGGAGATTCTCGAAGGCGAACCGGATGAAACCGCTGGCAAGCTAGCCGGCATCCTGAAAGAGAAGGGGCTGGTCTAGATGAAAGATATCTTAGTATTGATGGAGCACCGCCAGGGTGCAATGCGCGACGTATCGCTCGAGATGCTCTCCGGCGCCGCCAAACTGGGCGGCACCGTAGTCGCTGTCCTGCTCGGCAAGGACGTGGATGCCTTCGCCGATAAGGCCGCCGGCCTGGCCGACAAGGTCATCTACGTGAACGACGCAATGTTCGAAAACTATAATTCCCGAGCCTACCAGAAGGCCCTCGAGGCCCTCATAGCGGAGAACGGGCCCGGGCTGGTATTAATTGGTAACACGGCGCAGGGAGTGGACATGGCTCCCGCTCTCGCCGTTTCCACCGGCTTCCCGCTGGTGACCGACGTCACCGCCATAGAGATGGATGGTGATAAACCCAAGCCGACGCGCACCTTCTACGGCGGCAAACTCAATGCCCACATGAACATGAAGGACGCGGACACCTACATCCTGACTATCCGTGAAGCGACCTTCCCGGCCGATGATCCTTCCAAGTCGGGCGAAATCGTGAAGACGGACAACCCGGTAAGCGATGATCTCTCCTACCGCCAGTTCGTGGAGTACGTAGAGCCCGAGGTGGGCGACGTGGACATAACGCAGTCCTCACTTCTCGTGGGCGTGGGCCGCGGTATCCGCGAGGATAAGAACCTCCCCATCGTCGAGGAACTGGCCAAGTTGCTCGGTGCCGACCTGGCCGCCTCGCGCGCGGTGGTCGACGCCGGCTGGTTGCCCTCCGACCGGCAGGTAGGCATCTCCGGCAAGACCGTTAAGCCCAAGCTCTACCTCGCAGTGGGTATCTCGGGAGCGTTCCAGCACGTGACGGGCATGAAGGGAGCCGATGTAATCGTAGCCATCAATAAGGATCCGGACGCGCCTATATTCGGAATCGCCGACTATGGCATCGTGGACGATCTCTTCAAGGTGGTGCCCAAGCTTACTGAGAAAGTGAAGGAGTTGAAGGGCGCTTAAGTGTTATCATTGGCGCCTGCTCCTCTGGTGCCCATAATGAAATCGCAGACATTTTTGCAGATAGATGAAGCTTTGTTCCATGGCACGAGGAGGATATAGGACAAATGAACGGTAAACCAAGGATCGGGGTCTATGTCTGCCACTGCGGTACGAACATAGCCGGCACCGTCGATGTCGAGGAAGTGGTGCGCTTTGCGCAGACCATCCCCGACGTCACCGTTGCCCGCAACTACAGCTACATGTGTTCGGATCCCGGGCAGGCGTTGATCGTCGATGATATTGAAAAGATGGGATTGAACCGCGTCGTGGTTGCCTCGTGCTCGCCGCGTATGCATGAGCTCACCTTCCGCAAGACCCTGAACGGGGCGGGCCTCAATCCGTATTTCCTGGAGATGGCGAACATCCGCGAGCAGTGTTCGTGGGTGCACGAGGATTCCATAGCGGCGACCGAGAAATCAAAGCGCATCATCGAAGCCGCGGTCGTAAAGGCCCGCAGGCTCGAGGCGCTGGACCAGAAGGAAGTGGACGTCGAGCCGGCCACCTTGATAATCGGGGCCGGAATCGCCGGGATACAAGCGGCGCTGGACATAGCCGACGCCGGCTTCAAGGTCTACCTGGTCGAGAAGTCACCCACGGTGGGGGGCCACATGGCCCAGCTGGATAAGACCTTCCCGACGCTCGACTGCTCCGCCTGCATCCTCACGCCGAAAATGGTGGATGTTGCCAACCACCCCAATATCGAACTCATGACCTACTCCAAGGTGGAGGACATCTCCGGTTACGTGGGCAACTTCGACATCAAGGTGCGCAAGAAGACGCGCTACGTGGACGTGAGCAAGTGCACCGGCTGCGGCGACTGCGCTTCGGCCTGCCGCCAGGCGGGGCGCTTTGCTAACGAATTCGACGAAGGGATGGGGATGCGGGGCGCGATCTACTTGCCCTTCCCGCAGGCGGTTCCCGCCAAGTACACGGTGGATAAGGAGAGCTGCCTGTTCCTTTCCAAGGGCAAGTGCGGCGAGACACCGAAGTGCCTGGAGGCCTGCCAGCCGAAAGCCATAAACTTCGAACTCGAGGACGAGATCGTCGACTTCAAGGTGGGCACCATCATCGTAGCCACCGGATTCGATGTCTTCGACGCAACCCTCAAGCCGGAATACGCCTACGGGGTCTATGACAATGTGGTCACCGCGCTCGAGTTCGAGCGCATGGTGAACGCGTCCGGCCCGACCGGCGGCAAAGTGGTCATGCTCGAGCGTGGCAAGAAGAAAAAGAAGAAGAAGGAAGGCGAGGAAGAGGAGGCGCCCAAGGTTCCCGAGAGCGTCACCTTCATCCAGTGCGTGGGATCGCGCGACAAGAGCGTGGGCAATGAGTATTGCTCCCGCGTCTGCTGCATGTACACCGCGAAGCTCGCCCACCTCGTGAGAGATAAGGCGCCCGACGCCGAGGTCACCGTCTTCTACATGGACGTGCGCGCCTTCGGCAAGGGCTTCGAGGAATTCTACGACAGGGTAAGGCGCGAGGGCGTCCGCTACATTCGCGGCAACCCCTCGGAGATATATAGAAAGAACGGCAAGCTGATCGTGAGGGCGGAGGATACGCTCACTTCGACTCCCCTCGAGCACGAGACGGATATGGTCGTCCTCTCCGTGGGCCTGTGCCCCAGGACCGATACCCGTGACGTGATCGACCTGCTCAAGCTGTCGCAGTCATCAGACCTCTTCTACCTCGAGGCGCACCCCAAGCTGCGCCCGGTGGACACCGCATCGGACGGCGTCTACCTGGCCGGTGTCTGCCAGGGGCCGAAGGACATCCCGGACGCGGTGGCCCAGGCGAAGGGCGCGGCGTCGGCGGCGATGATCCCCATGGCTTCCGGCAAGGTGAAGGTGGAGGCCCAGACCTCCATCGTCGACGAGACCACCTGCCGCGGCTGCGGCTTCTGCGTCGAGGTCTGCCCGTACACGGCGATCGAGCTGGTCGAGATAAACCGCATGGGATGGCATGTAAAAGCGGCGCGCGTTAACGAAGCCCTGTGTAAGGGCTGCGGCGCCTGCGCGGCAGCCTGTCTATCCGGTTCCATCCAGCAGCGTTCCTTCAAGGATTTGCAGCTCCTACCACAGATACAAGCCTTGGGGGTGAAATAATATGGCAGAAGCTACCAAAACGGCAGAAGCTACCAAGACCGATTTCGAGCCCAACATAGTGGCCTTCCTCTGCAACTGGTGTTCGTACGCCGGAGCCGACCTGGCCGGCACCTCGCGCATTCAGTACCCGCCCAATGTGCGGGTAATCCGCGTGATGTGCTCGGGCCGCGTCAACCCTCTGTTCATAATGAACGCCCTGCAGCAGGGAGCCGACGGGGTGCTCATCTCAGGATGCCACCCGGGCGACTGCCACTACATGCAGGGCAACTACTTCGCGCGCCGGCGCTTCAACCTCATGCGGAATTTCCTGGAGTACGTGGGCATCGAGCCCGAGAGGGTCCGCATGAGCTGGGTCTCGGCCTCCGAGGGCGCCAAATGGAAAGGAGTCATCGAGGAGGTCGTTGAGGGCATCAAGTCCGTCGGGCCCATGGATAGCTTTAAACGGAGGCAGTTAAATTGGTAGATATAACTAAACTCAGAGACATTGCCAAGGAGGTTATCTCCAGGGACGACGTGAGGCAGGTCATAGGTTACCGCCCCGGTACCTACGGCTTCAGGGCTCGTCCGGCCTTCGTGCTCGAGCCGGCAGATGCCGATGAACTAATCTTCTCGCCGGCCTGCATCAACAACCTCGCCACTTACATCGTCATCGAGGAGAAGCTCCCGGTGCCGCGCGGGCAGGAGCCCGATTCGCGCAAGGTGGCCGTAATGGTCAAGGGATGCGACTCGCGGGCCATCATCCAGCAACTGGAGGAGAAGGCCTACGACCGCGACCACGTGCTGGTGCTGGGCATCCCCTGCGAGGGCGTGGTGGACATGGACAAGGTGAACGCCAGGTTCCCCAACGTGGACAAGGGTGACATCGCGCTCGAGGGCGACAAGTTCGTGATCTCCTTCAACGGCACAAAGGAAGAGGTCGCGAAGGACGAGTTGCTCGCCGACAAGTGCAAGCGCTGCCGCTACCCGACGCCGCTCGTCTCAGACGAGATGCTGGGCGATGAGGTGGAGCGCTTCGCAGACGACGATTTCTCCGATGTGGAGGTGCTGGAGAAGAAATCGCGGGACGAGAAGTGGGCTTACTGGGAGGAGAAGTTCTCCCGCTGCGCCCGCTGCTACGCCTGCCGCAACGCCTGCCCCATGTGCTACTGCGAGGACTGCGTCTTAACGCGCCTGGAGCCCATGTGGATGAGGCGCTCGGTCGATATCAGCGAGAACACGGCCTATCACATCGCGCGGGCCTATCACCTGGCCGGACGCTGCATCCAATGCGGCGCCTGCGAGCAGGCCTGTCCGATGGACATCCCGCTCATGGACCTCAACCGCAAGTTTTACAAAGACGTGCGGGAGCTCTTCGATTACGAGCCGGGGACGGACGCCGAGCAGCCGCCCCTGCTTTCGACCTTCAGCGTGGACGACCGTGAAGATTTCATACTTTAAAGGGTGGGTATCATGGCAGTAAAGAAATTAAGCAAGGATAAAGTCGGGGAGGCTCTCAAGGAACTCATGAAGTTCCGCCTCGTCGCGCCCGCCAAGTCGGATGACGTGGTCATCTTCAAGCAGATCTCCGACCCCGCTGAGGCCTACCTGGATTATGGCAACTCAGCGGTTCCCCCCAAGAAGATGGTGTTCCCCCAGACCGAGACATTGTTCCGCTTCGTGACGGGCGAGCCCGAACTCAAGGAGAAGAATGTGGAGGAAGAGGGGCAAACGGTGATCTTCGGCATGCGGCCGTGCGACGCGAGAGCGATGTCTATCGTGGACAAGCTCTTTGACTGGGATTTCGACGATCCCTACTATCAGAAGCGCCGCGCGATGACCACTTATGTCGGCATGGCCTGCACCGAGCCCCCGTCGGTCAACTGCTTCTGCACCTCGGTGGGCGGCAGCCCCTTCAGCACTGAAGGGCTGGACGTAATGCTCACCGATATGGGCGACTACTACGCGGTGCAGGCGCTCAACGAGAAGGGCGAGAAACTCACGGAGACGATCGCTTCTCAGTTGGAAGACGGCGGCGACGAAAAGAAGATCGAGGAGATGGCGGCGGCCGCGGCGGGCAAGATCAAGCGCTCGATAAAGACCGACGGCATATCCGAGAAGATCCCGACACTTTGGGATAGCGACGTCTGGAAGAAGGTATCCGCATCCTGCCTGGGTTGCGGGACCTGCACCTTTCTCTGCCCGACCTGCCACTGCTTCGACATTCAGGACGAGGTGGAGGAGATGGGCGAGG
>Ga0154635_110_pt2 | contig 28830 bp, 24 predicted proteins | sample Rifle2008BG13ft_FD_116064 | JGI IMG/M metagenome (GOLD analysis project Ga0154635, IMG submission 116064) | Solincola sediminis RBG_13_55_18
GCTGATGAACCGGAAACAGATGCGGACGTCCGGTTGATATATTTTTATCCCCGTATCCGGTGCGTTTCCTGCGAGCAGGTCGAATCCTTCTCGGCCGAGGCGGCGGCAACATACGCCGGGCATGGCAGGGAAGGGATTCCATATGAGAGGCTGGCCATCGACGATCCCTCTAACCGCGAAATGGTTGAGAGGTTCGGCGTGGTCGGATCGTCCCTCCACCTGGTCATCACAGGCGATGGTGAGGAAGATTTCCAGGAGTTACAGAAGGTCTGGTTCCTGTGGGAGGATAAGGACGGGTGCATTTCATATGTCCAGTCCGAGATCGATAGCGCTATAAGCGAGGGATCGGCCTCGGGAGAGTCGGGCATACCTCTCGCGGGAATTCCTTTGCTCGCCGCTTTCGTACTCGGCTTGCTCACCGCCATTTCTCCCTGCCCCCTTGCCACCAACGTGGCGGCGGTGGCATATATCGCAAGGGACATCGAGGACCGCAAGAGGACAATCCTTGCGGGAATCCTTTACACCGCGGGGCGGGCGGTCACCTATGTCGCCCTGGGATTGCTGCTCGTATATATAGGTGCGAGTGTAGTTAACATATCGGGGTTCTTGCGTAACTCCGCCGTTTATTATCTCGGCCCGCTTCTTATCCTGATCGCCCTCATCATGCTCGATGTGATCGACCTCTCTTTCATGAGAGGGGGCTACATATCACGCATCGGGGAGCGCGTTGCGGGCAAGGGTCCGCGGAGCTTTTTTCCTGGGAGCCATCTTCGCCCTCTCCTTCTGCCCCTACAGCGCAATTCTTTTCTTCGGAATGCTGGTGCCGCTTGCCGTGGGCATTCCAGCAGGGGGATTTTACATGCCGGCTATCTATGCGGTTGGAACCGGCCTGCCGGTGTTCGTCATCGCCCTGATGATCGCACTGGGAGCCGGCGCCTGGGCCGGGCACGTGAACAAGATCCAAAAGTGGGAGATATACTTCCGCAAGGGAGCGGGATTCATCTTCTTGGGCGTGGGCGTCTACTATATCGTGCTGTTGGTCCGGGTGCTCGTTTGAGTGGTGAATAACTCGCAGAAGTAATTTACCTGCGGCCCATTACCTTCTTCAACCACTTTCCTATTTCCGGATAAGTGAAAGTCGGGGCGTTGAGGCCACATATCGAATCCACATGAGCGGCATCCGGGATCTTGATGAAGCGGTCCGCATCCGCCCTCGTCTTGCCATCGTAGAACTTCTTGATATCCTCGGGATTCGTGATATCACTGCGGCTATCGGCCAACACGAGAGCGGGGATCTTGATCTTCTTAAGATTCTCGCTGGCACTGTAATAGTAATAGCCGTCTCCCTCGCAGGGGTCATGGGGGAACATGTCGGGGCAGCCATTCAGGTAATCTTCCCTTAAAACTCCATGAGCGGCCGCATCCGCATACTGGGCCAAAGTCCTCAAGCTCGCACCGTCAAAGCAATACTTGGCCCCATATTTGTTCACCGCCGGATCGAGGTTGTTACTGTTAATGGAGAAGAGGATGTTGAGGGGCCCCAGGTCGGGTATCCCCAAAGCCTGCAATGTCTGGTAGACCCAATCGCCCATGGCTGTGAGCGGCTCCACCAACCCTTCAGCGAACTGGAACATAAAGGGTCGGATGTCGAAAAATACGGACCAGTAGAGCGAACCCCAGCTAAGGACGTTATCGAGCATCGAACCTCCGCTAAAACAGGTAAAAGGCCCATCGAGATCGATAAAGGCTTTTATCGATTGCTTGCCATGGCCACCGTTACGCTCATCGACAAGGGCGGGATCCGAGATGACCTTGCCATTATCCCCGTACCTCGCTCCCTGCAGATAAATATAGGCCATGGTTGAGCCCGTGCTGTGCCCGAACCATATGGGATGTTTCTTCGTGACTTCGTAGACCTTTTCCACAATAGCCGGAGCATCATAAATGCCCAGGTCATCAAGGGTATAACCTGTTTGGCCCCCGCTAAGGTACGGTTCGCGGCCTTCTCCGCGATAGTTGGCAAGCCAGACATCATAGCCCTGCAACCACAGGTAATGCGCCAGGCTGTAATAGCGCATGGGGTCCCTTTTGATGTATTTGTCGCCTCTTGCCCAGGCAGCAAGAGGATCGGGCAATTCGACATCGTAGTTCTCGCCCTCGGGCGTCCTGACGTCGAATTCGTTCAAGCTGCTCATAAGGCCTGGAAGAAGGACTACCGGCTGCGCACCCTTCCGGAAGCGGGCTGTGCCCTCAGGCCGGTAGCGTTTCATGGCGAGTGCCACCCCATCGGCTGCGATAGCCGTGTAGCGGTCGCCGCCGGCCGTATTCTTAGCCATTGCCGGCATACTGCCGAAAAAGAGCAGGATAATGACGAGAGAAATGGTTGCTGCAAGAGTTTTTTTGCCCATGACAGCCTCCTACGCCTGGTGGATGTTTGGCCTTCAACCGGGGTGGTGGCACATGCCTGGAAGAATCCCCCAAAAAGTATTCTGGCATGAGTGAGCCGCGATAACAAGCAAGCTCCTTGAAAAATCACCGCCATAAGTAAAGAATGGTCAAACTCCCCCCAGATATTATATAATTAATTAAAGTCTAGGGCGCATATGGGAAGTGTTTCCGCTTATGTTGAATTACAGCTTGTATGTCATTAGTTCCCGGTCTTTGTCGAGCCGGTTTCTTTAATAAAGCTGCCATTTTATGAGTTGATGATTTGTGGACTGATTTCATCAGTCGCGCTTTTCAGATCTATTGGGCGAAAAGGAAAGGGGGAGGCATGAAAAGGGCAACGAGACTGAGGTTACTGGCGACATCAATACTGATGATCCTTTTGATGCTGATGATTGCAGGCCCGGCGTTGGGGGCGGCTTCGAAGGTTGGCTCCGGCGCATCGATTAAGATTCCCGGACTGGCTGCGGCATTGCCGGCTGTTACCAGTTCGAGGACTTGGACGGACGCATCCACCGGGGTTCAGGAGGTGATAGAAGAGCGCTCCCTCTATGCTCCACCGACCCTCGATCGGCAAGTAACCTACCCCGACGTGCTGAATAATATTCCCTACATGCGTTATGCGGTAGCCGGAACGGCAGCAGACAGCAGCCAGGCTACGGCCGTAGTCATAGCCCTTTCAGGGTTGCATGGGGGAAATGGCGACTTCGATTGTTTCGCCAAGCAGCTGGTGTCCAAAGCCAAGTCAGACAAAGGGGTCAACATAGAGGTCTGGGCCTTGGACAGAAGGGTGAATAATCTCGAAGACCTTACCGGCTTAAACGAGGCCGAAAGACTGGCAAGTGCCGGAGACGTCACGGGAGCGGCCGCTGCAATCAGTGGCTATTACTTTCAGAACCAGCCGATCAATGGCAAGACTTTCCAGGGATTCTACGACGACTACAACGCTCTCTTTCTTTCGGAGTTCGGATTGAGGATAGCTATGGAAGATGTCTACACCCTAATCAAGACGGTCTTTCCGGATCAGAATGTGAGAAAAAAGAAAGTGTACGTGTGTGGCGATTCCCTGGGCGTAGCGATGACCGCCGACTTTATCTCCTGGGACTTTGACGGCGATCCAAACACGCTGGATGATGCCGGATACAACAACATCGCGGGAGTCCTCGCTCTAGATGCCCTGATGACTCCCAACGCGCTTCCCATAACTCAGGACATGCTGAAATTCGCGGCCGGCTTCTTTCCCCAAGCGCTGGTCGACCTGCTGAGCATCACTGGTACTGCTAGCTATTCGGTAGCACTGGCGATGATCCGAGACGCCCAGTTAAGCGTGAACCTGCCGACAAATTTCTTCGGCTATGAACCAACGACCTACATCGGTGTGGAGACTTTTGCCATCCTCGCCGACTTCGCGCCAAAGGAAGAGTCACAGTTCTACCAGACGGTTGCTCCTTACATGACTGATCCGCGTACCGATGTCCTGCTTAGGATCGCGATGTCGAAAGATCTCTTCGAATACTACGCTTCCTATATTGTGCAGAAGCGGGTGCGCTTTACGAACGAAGCCCTTTTCGGGCTCACTCTCGATAACAATTTCAATCCGATCACCATGAATGAAGCTTCTGATGGCTTCCTGACCGGCGGTCCGGTGGAGGAGAAGTATTTTCCACTCATAGGCGGTTTCCCGTGGGTTCCGGGCGTTTCGAATCTCATAAGCGGGTTTATGCCTTACGACAAGATGTATATTCCCAGCGCCCAGGAACCGAGGCAAACGCCGTGGACCGGGCCTCTCTACACCTGGCTCAATTTCAACGAGATCGATGGGACGGACGCAGCCGCCTATACGAGTTCGGCGCAGGAGTTCACCGACGTTCATGATATCGCCAAGTGCTGCTATGAAGGCCCGAGCAACGTTATGGAGTGGTATTACACGACACGGCTGTTCGCCGACATCCTGGTGGCCAGTGCGGACGGTTCCGAGCAGTACGGCATTAATGTGCTGCATAAGGATCAACTGGCAAATGTTCCCACTTTCACGAGACTGTGCGGGGAGGGGACCAATATCGGCTACGCCTGGCTCAACGGGATGGACACGACAGGTCTGGTACTGCCCGGATATCATCACCTCGACATACTCACAGCTAACATGGACCGGGACCCGAACGCCAAGAACCTATTGTACATGCCACTGACAGACTGGATAAAGAGCATTAGCGCGCCCGAACCGGTTCTCGATCCCTGTGGATTAGGAAGCGGCTTGGGAGTTCTCATGCTGGGTATCAGCCTGGGACTCTTATCCCTCGCGGGCCAGGGCTTGAGAAGGCGTAGGAAGCGCAGTTAGGGTATCATCCCGTATTCAATGGAAAAGCAGGTCAGAATAATTTCTGGCCTGTTTTTTCATACGGCAGAGGCATTCCCAGGCATTACCAGAAGATTCCATTGCGAAATCACCAGCGGAGAGGGCGGCGGGAGGCCCGATAATTCGATAGCTGAGGAAGCAAAGGCCAGGGGAATTGAGGTCGCACTTGCAGGGGACGCCATCGAGCCCCGCCGTATCTATCAAGCAATCTTTTTCGCAAGCTATGTCGCAAGCCTAGCGCACCTTTGACTCCTCATCCTCGCACCCCATTACCCCTGCCGTGGTATTATCTCTTGACCAGGGAATCATTATTATCGAGGGCATATTTAGAAGTGCAAGCAAACTGGTTTGGATAGAAAGGTAACAGGCAAGTGCCCAGTTTCGAAAGGGAATTCGATAAGCTGTTCAATCCGAGATCGATAGCCATAGTGGGAGCCTCCAACCTGCCGGGAAAATGGGGCTCCATGATGCCTCTGAACATGATAGGCGGTGGCTATCGGGGAAAGCTCTTTATGGTAAATCCAAGGGAAAAAATGGTGCTTGGCTTTCCGGCCCATGCTTCTCTTAAAGAAATCGATGAAGAGATAGACCTCCTGGTGGTGGCCATACCGGCTCGCAAAGTCGGGGACATCATGGAGGAAGCGGTGGAGAAGGGAATCAAAAACGCGGTCGTGGTTTCATCTAACTTCGCCGAAGTGGGCGAGGAGGGAACACAGCTCGAGCGCCGTTTAAGTGAGATCGCAAATGCGGGAGGCATTACCATCGTCGGCCCGAACACCATGGGCATTTATTCCGCTTCCTCCGACCTCTGCTGCATGGGGGCCCCGGTATATCCGTTGAAGGGAAGCGTCGGGTTTATTTCTCAGAGTGGAAACCTGGGCATCCAGCTCATGGGCTGGGGGCAGAGGCGGGGCATCGGTTTCAGCCGCTTCGTAGGCAGTGGCAATGCCGCTAATACCGATATCGTGGATTTCCTGGAATACCTGGGCGATGACCCCATAACCAAGACAATCATTCTTTATATCGAAGGTTTGAAAGACGGCAGGAGGTTTCTCGATGCCGCTTGCCGCATAACCCCCAACAAGCCGGTCATAGCCTTGAAGGCGGGAAAGGGGAGCCAGGGGCAGGGAGCCGTTCTCTCGCACACCGGGTCCCTCGCCGGGGAGTTCGCATTGTTCAGGGGAATGATGGAGCAAGCGGGAATCGTGGAAGCGGAAACCACCGAGGAACTGGTAGACCTTGCGGCCACATTTTCGGCGCTCCCGGTTCCCAAAGGAAACCGGGTAGGGGTTATGACGCTAGGCGGTGGCTGGGGAGTGGCTGCGGCAGACGTATTCGACCGCGAAGGCTTGGAGATGGCCACCTTGCCGGAATCGGTGATCGAGGAGTTGGATAAGACCCTTCCCAAGTTCTGGAGCCGCAGGAACCCGGTGGACATCGTGGGCAACGTGAACAGGGCAAATCACTTCAAGGTACTTAATGCCCTTGCCTCATCGGATGCCGTCGATATAGTCATAAGTATGGGGACGCTGCTGGGGCGTAACTTCTGGATCGAGAATATGTTAAAAACTACCATACGCCCATTGATAAACATGATCAGGTTTCATACTACGAGGCTGCCCCTCTTTCAGTTGTCGATCTTGAAAGGATTCCGCGAGGCGGTATCTCGCCGCAGTGAGAGCAATCCCGAAGGTTCGGGTGGGATAAACCCGAGTGAGGCCCTGCAATGGAGGGATTCCGTCTTTATTTCGCACATGAGGGAGCTCATGCGGGAGGAGAAGAAACCCATCATAACGGTAGCCGTAAACGAAGGTGAGAGATCGGCTTCATCACACATGCGTAACTCCGGTATCTTCACGGCCGCTACACCGGAGAGGGCGGTGCGGGCCGCAGGCAAGCTGGCGACATACGCTCGTTTCCTCTCCAGCCATAGAAAGTGATGTAGCTTAAGGATACTTCTCGCTGCAATAGATGATTTGATTCTTCCCCACATGCCCTATAAATGTTTACTACTTGACATTCCCGGGAACAAGTATCTTAATGACTAGTAATACAGTAGGAATAGTAGTATTAGAAGAAACCGAGGCTTTGGAAGAAAAGCGAAGGAAAATGCAGATAATAACCTTCAATAAGATTTACACGGAAGGTCCGGTGATGTGTTACATGGCCATGCGTTCCCACCTGGGAGCGGGAGGAAGGCCTATGTAACGGATTGAGTCTTCCTGCTGGGCAAGAAGCCCCCGCAACCAGGTGGAAATCCAGTTGCGGGGTTTTGTTTTCCTAAGAATACAAAGGCTTAAAGGCAGGAGGAGAAAGAAATGCAATCAACTAGACTCGATACACTTGCAATACACGCGGGGCAGAATGGCGGAGACCCAACTACGGGAGCGAGGGCGGTTCCCATATACCAGACCACTTCTTACGTCTTCAACGACACGCAGCACGCGGCCGATCTCTTCGCTCTCAAAGAGTTCGGAAATATATATACCAGGATGATGAATCCGACTACCGATGTATTCGAGAAACGGATCGCCGCCATCGAAGGAGGGACGGGAGCACTGGCCGTCGCATCGGGGCAGGCGGCTGAAACTCTGGCGCTTCTTGCCATAACGCAAGTAGGCGATGAGATCGTCGCGGCGGATAACCTGTACGGCGGCACCTATCAGTTGTTCCATTACACGTTTCCAAAACTAGGCCGAACCGTCAGATTCGTAGATTCCAAGAATCCCGAAGAGATCGAAAGGGCATTGACCTACAAGACCCGGGCCATCTACGCGGAGACCATCGGCAACCCGAAGCTCGACGTACCCGACTTCGAAGCCATCGCCGCCATCGCGCACCAAGCAGACATTCCTTTCGTGGTAGACAACACGGTCGGAGTCGGGCTGGTCAGGCCAATCGATTTCGGGGCGGATATCGTCGTCGATTCGGCCACCAAGTATATAGGTGGCCATGGGACGTCGATCGGGGGCGTCATAGTCGACTCGGGCAAGTTCGATTGGAGCAACGGTAAGTTCCCGGAATTTACCGAGCCCGATCCCAGCTATCACGGCCTTGTATATTGGGATGCTCTGGGCAACCACCCCGAGCTTGGAAACGTGGCTTTCATAATAAAAGTTCGCGTGCAACTTCTGCGCGATCTGGGCGCGGCGCTCAGCCCTTTCAACTCCTTCCTTTTTTTACAGGGGTTGGAGACGCTTCCCTTGAGGGTTAGGAAACATTCCGAGAATGCCCTCCAAGTCGCCACCTTCCTTACTACTCATCCGCTGGTTTCATGGGTTAACTACCCGGGCCTCGAAGGCCATCCCAGCCACCGGATAGCCAGGAAATACCTGGGCGACAATTTCAGCGGATTGGTAGGTTTCGGCATCAAGGGAGGCCTGGAAGCGGGCAAGAGGTTCATCGAATCGGTGGAACTGCTGTCTCATCTGGCAAATATTGGAGATGCCAAGAGCCTGGTCATTCACCCGGCTTCCACTACTCATCAGCAACTGACCCGGGAGGAACAGGAGGCCACGGGCGTTACCGAGGATTACATCCGGCTCTCGATCGGACTGGAAGATCCGGAGGATATAAACGCCGATATCAATCAGGCGTTGAGGAAGGCCGTGAGGTAGGGAGCTTACCATGACCGAAAAACAGGGAACAGCTTTGAAAGAGGGTATCGGTCTCGTAGAGACCCAATACTTCACCTTCGCTCACCCTCCCCAGCAGTTCGGGCTCGATTCCGGGGAGAAGCTGGGGCCGATTACGGTGGCGTATGAAACATACGGAGAGCCGGACGCGGATTTCTCGAACGCCATCCTCGTTCCCCATGCCTTCTCCGGTGATGCCCATGCGGCGGGCTGGCACGAGGGCGCGGCAAAACCCGGATGGTGGGATGAAATGATCGGGCCGGGCAAAGCCTTTGATACCGACAAATACTTCGTCATCTGCTCCAACGTGCTGGGTGGATGCAAGGGAACCACGGGACCGTCTTCAATCAACCCCGAGGCGGGAAAACCCTACGGCATAGACTTCCCATTAATTACCATCCCGGATATGGTGAGGGTTCAGGCTCGCCTGCTCGATCACCTCGGCATCGAAAGACTACTGTCGATTGCCGGCGGATCCATGGGCGGGCAGCAGGTGCTGGAATGGCTGGTCTCCTACCCGGAGCGGGTAAGAAGCGCAGTCGTAGTGGCGACAGCGGCCAGGCACTCCCCGCAACAGATCGCGTTTAACGAGGTAGGCAGGCAGGCCATCCTGGCCGACCCCAATTGGAAAAACGGGAAGTACTACGATGGAGAACCGCCGGTGAAGGGCTTGAGCGTCGCGAGGATGATAGGCCACATCACTTATATGAGTGACGCATCGATGGCCAAAAAATTCGGGCGGCGAACTGGGGAGAACGGCAAAGCGCATCCCTTTGCCAATGGCTTCGAAGTCGAGGATTATCTCCACTACCGGGGCTTGAGTTTCGTGGACCGCTTCGACGCTAACTCCTACCTCTACATAACCAAGGCAATCGATGATTACGATGCGGCCAGGGGCGGAAACCTGTCGGATGTATTCAGAAGCCTCGAGGCCAAGCTACTGATCCTGTCCTTCAAGTCAGACTGGCTCTACCCGTCTTACCAATCCCTGGATATCGTTCGTGCCTGTAAGAGGGCGGGCGTGGACGTTTCCTACTGCGAGATCCATTCTACTTACGGACACGATGCCTTTCTGCTCGAGATAGACGAGCAAACCACCCTGGTCAGTCATTTTCTTAAGAAAGTCTTCGGGGGAGGGAAAGGCAGGTGAAAGCGATTCAGGACAAGATAATCGATTGGGTGCAGCCCGCCTCATCCGTGTTGGAACTGGGTTGCGGCGATGGGGAGTTGCTCGCGCGCCTGGTGGCTGAAAAGGGCACAAAGGCGCAGGGAATCGAGGTCGACGATCGATCGATCTACCTGTGCGTGGGAAGAGGCCTCAACGTCCTCCACGAGGAGGTCGACTCGGCGCTGCATGATTATGCCGATAATTCATTCGACTTCGCCGTTTTCAATGGCAGCCTGCAACGAGTGGTCTTAAAGCCCGAAGTCGTCCTGCAGGAGGTCTTACGGGTGAGCAGGCGGACCATTGTGGGATTTTCCAATTTCGCCCATTATCGCGCGCGCTACCAGATGATTGTGAAAGGAAGGACTCCGGTTACTCCATCCCTGCCCTTCGCGTGGCACGATACGCCCAACCTTCATTTCTTGAGCATCGGCGATTTCATGGAGTACTGCGAATCGCGGTCCATAGGCATAGAGAAGATGGCTTTCTTCGGCGAGGGAGGGCCGGTGAGATGGTTGCCCAATCTAACAGCCCTTACTGGCCTGTTTCTCATCTCGAAGAAGGCCGCGGAATAAACAGTCATGCGGGAGGAAGATCAGTTGTGTTTTACTCTTCTTGAAGCGATGTGAGCAGATGAGATCCGCTAATTTATCAACCACTCCAAGCCTTCCGACTAATAAAGCAGAAACGTTGGAAATTCCCGGAAGGATTGACCTGACAGGGAGATTTACTTATAATCGGAACCTATACCTAGGGTAAAGGTGTCTAAGAAGGAGATAGGGAATGGACGTGGTCGTAATTAACGAACAAAAAGAGAAGTCGCTCATCGCTTGCAGAAAGGCGCAAAGCCTGCTGGCGACGATCGTTCAGATGTTCGAGAGGAATGAGTATTGCATCGACATCATGCAGCAGACTTTATCCGCCATCGGTCTAATGAAGTCGGCCAACCATATGCTCATGGAAGGCCACCTCGACGATTGCTTCAAGAAGGCTGTGGCATCGGGTGACGAGAAGCGCGAGCAGGAAATGATCCAGGAGATCCTTCAGGTCGTCAAACTATCGAATAAGTAAGAAGACAAACAGATCGCAAGATCGATTGTTGTGGGAAAGATTGCAGGAGGTTCTGATGAAGAATCGGTCCGGCACGAAAGAGCGGGTCTACTACGTAAACGGTATGCACTGTGCGGCCTGCGAGATCCTGGTAGAAAAAAAGCTCATCAAACGTAAGAACATACATTCCGTCGAAGCTTCAGCCGGCAAGAAGAAGGTGGTGGTCGAGTACACAGGTGATCCCCCGAACACCGAGCAGTTGAACAAGCTCTTCAAGCAGGATGGCTACGGCTTCTCAATGAGGCCACCTAAGAATATTTCAAGAGAGAAGGGCTTCTGGATGTCGAGGTATTCGAAGATCGGGCTCGCCCTGATTGCGGCGATCGCCTTGATAATCCTCTTGCAGAAGACAGGGCTCTCGGGGCTTGTCACCGTCAATTCAAAATCGTCGTTACCCGCTTTTTTGCTACTCGGTCTGGTGGCAGGTTTTTCCAGTTGCGCCGCCCTGGTCGGTGGTGTGGTCCTTTCAATGTCAAAGCAGTGGGGCGAGCTGTATTCATCAGATGATCCCTTCAAGAAGAGGCTCGAGCCGCACCTGTTATTCAATATCGGGAGGCTTGTTTCTTACGCGGCCCTCGGTTCACTTCTGGCATTGATAGGAGGTACCTTCCTGATCACGCCTTCGCTCTCCGCCGTCCTGGTAATCGCCGTATCCGTGGTGATGGTCCTGCTGGGGTTGCAGATGCTGGGGGTGAAGTACTTTCAGAGATTCCAATTTACAATGCCCAAATCGATCACCCGGTATGTTGCCGACGAGACCCATTTCAAGGGCAGGTACATGCCATTCTCCATGGGCGCCCTCACATTCTTCCTTCCCTGCGGGTTTACGCTGACGGCACAGACTTTCGCCCTGATTTCCGGCAATCCGCTGCAGGGGAGCCTGATAATGCTTGCCTTCGCCCTGGGAACTCTACCCATGCTTCTCTTGATCGGGATATCGAGCGTCAAGTTCCTGGAAAAACCGCACCTGGCGGCAACCTTTCTCAAAGTCGCCGGAGCGCTGGTTCTCTTCTTCGCGCTTTTTAATATCAACAACCAGTTGGTGGTCCTCAACGGGCCCAATCTCGCCAGTATCTTCGATTCGCAACCCACGAATATAGCGGCCGGAGCTTCCGACCTGCCGCCCATCGTCGATGGCAAGCAGGTACTCAAGATGAAGGCCTCGGCAAAAGGATATAACCCGAGCAAGCTCACAGTAAGGGCCGGAGTCCCGGTCCTCTGGGAGATCGAAGACACCGGTACCAGTGGTTGCACCAATGCGATCATTTCGAAGGATCTGTTCCAGGGCCAGATCAAGCTCACGCCGGGCCAGACCAGCACCCAGGAATTTACCGCGCAAAAGACCGGCCATTATCGATTCAGTTGCTGGATGGGCATGGTCCAGGGCGAGATCGATGCCGTGGACGCTCCAGAAGAAACGACAGAGGCGAATGCGCCGGAAGGGCCGCCGACTCAGCAGGATTCTGTTCTCCCTCCAAACGATCGGCCCTCAAACGATACCGCGGATTCATCCGGACTGCCGCCCATCGTCGATGGCAAGCAGGTAATCAAGATGGAGGCATCGGCCTCCGGATACGATCCCGACCATCTGAAGGTGAGGGTCGGGGTGCCGGTGCGATGGGAGATCACGGATACGGGAACCAGTGGATGCACGAGCGCGATTATCAGTGACACCTTATTTGATGGGGAGATCGACTTGAAACCAGAGCAAACTGCGGTCCGGGAATTCACGCCTGACAAGATAGGCAGGTTCCGTTTCAGTTGCTGGATGGGCATGGTTGAGGGCGAGATCGACGTGGTAGATGAGAAGGACCCTAACAGATCCAGCTTCGATTATGACGAAACGACCCAGCCGAGTTCAGGCCGCGGCGGTTGCTGTGGATAGGAATAGTTCGCGCACCGCGAAAGGAGCATCTGAGTGATTAGGAAGGCACTTTTCAAGATATCCGGAATGCATTGCACAAGCTGCGCACAACTGATCGAGCTGACCCTGGAAGAAGAAGAGGGCATGAAGGTGGTAAGGGTCGAGTATGAGTCGCAGGAAGCCTGCATGGAATTCGATTCCAGCCTGCTAACGAGTCAAGCGGTGAGGGATGCCATAGAATCACTTGGCTACTGTGTGATCGAAGAACTATACGCATAAGACGGCGGTTGCCCGTCAATTCAGAAATTTAAGAAAGGAGAGAACCAGGAGGGAATTGACATTTAACAGGAATGACCTATACCATAGGTGTAGGTAGGTATATCCCGACAGGTAAGGGAGGCGTTTTGAACCAAGAACTCAAGCTCAAGATAGACGGGATGCATTGCACGTCCTGCGCTAGATTGATCGAGGGCATGCTGTTGGATACGGAAGGCATCAGCAGCGTCAAGGTAGATTACGAGAGCGGAACCGGCGCCTTATTCGCCGATCTCGACCGCTTATCGAAAGAAGACCTGCTTGATCACCTGGCGCGAGAGGGATATGAGTCACACATCCTCGGCGGAAACGGGGAAGGGAAGGATAGCGGTCTTCCCGCCGCCGAGGCGGCTTCCAGTGGGGGCCCGCTGGATGGAAAGCCTGCGTCCAAGGTCGGGTTTCAAGACACGATTGCCGCGGATGTGTCCGAAAAGCAAGCGTCTAACGAGACCCCGGCACAAGAAAAAAATAAAGAGCTGAACCCGGACAGGAGGGTGGGGCTCTCGCTCTCCGGCATGCACTGCGCATCGTGCGCCGGCTTGATCGAGCACTCCTTGAATAAGGTAGCGGGGGTGAAACAGGCGGGCGTCAACTTCGCGGCGGAAAAGGCGTACGTCACCTTCGACGCGGCCGTCGTGAGCCCTGATGGATTGATCGAAGCCGTCAAGAGGGCAGGCTATAAGGCAGAGCTGGTCGACGAGACGGACAGTGAATATGAGAGCCGGAAACGGGAGAGAGAAATGGCCGGCTATTTTAACAAGTTCCTATTCAGTTTGGCCTTCAGCCTGCCCATGCTCTATTTCATGCTCCTCGATTTCTTCAAATGGCTTCCGGGCGCGAACTCTTTTCCTCCTTATTTTGGAATCGTTTCGTTCCTTCTAGCGACTCCGGTACAATTTTTCGCGGGCGCCGGTTTCTATAAGGGCGCATGGTCGAGCCTGCGCATGAAGACCTTCAATATGGACAGCCTGATCGCGATAGGAACGTCGACGGCCTATTTCTACAGCGTGGTCAACCTCATTTCGCATTCGGTGTCGAATACTTCGCTCATCGGCCTCAACGGCGCGAAAATCCCCAACATGTATTTCGAGACAGCGGCCTTTCTCATTACCTTCGTGTTGCTCGGCAAGTGGCTGGAGGCGCGCGCCAAGGGCAAGACTTCGGAGTCGATCAGGAAGCTGATGGGGATGCAGGCGAAGACGGCCAGGGTTATTCGAGGCGGCGTCACATCGGATATTCCCATCGAGGAGGTCGCGCATGGAGACATAGTCCTTGTGCGCCCGGGCGAGAAGGTACCTGTGGATGGAATCATCACCAAGGGCTCTTCCGCGGTTGACGAGTCGATGGTGAGCGGAGAGAGCCTGCCGGTCGAAAAGCACGTGGGTGATCAGGTAATCGGTGTCACCATAAACAAGACCGGGAGTTTCGAATTCGAAGCAACCCGGGTGGGATCGGAGACCATGCTCGCCCAGATAATCCGGCTGATAGAGGAGGCGCAGGGCTCAAAGGCGCCGATACAGGGATTCGCCGACCGTATTGCATCCTATTTCGTACCCGCCGTGCTTGGTATCGCTACCACCACATTCCTGGTCTGGTTCCTGTTGCTCGGCGCATCACTGACCTTCGCGCTGATGGCCTTCACCGCCGTTATCGTCATCGCCTGTCCGTGTGCCCTCGGCCTGGCCACACCCACGGCCATTATGGTGGGAACCGGCAAGGGAGCCGAGTACGGCATCCTCATCAAGGGTGGAGAACCTCTTGAGGCGGCCGAAAAAATAACGACTATTATCTTCGATAAGACGGGAACGCTGACCAAAGGCGAGCCGGAAGTAACGGACGTCTTGAGCTTCAACGGTTTTGGCGAGGAAGATGTCATAAGGGTCTCGGCCTCCCTGGAAAAATCTTCTGAACACCCCTTGGCTGAAGCGGTTTACGGTTACGCCGGTGAGGAATCCGTAGGTCTCAGTGATGTTACGGATTTTGAGGCCATTCCCGGTCACGGCGTCTATGGGGAGGTTCAGGGGCGCGAGTACTACTTCGGAAACAGGAAGCTGCTGACGGATATCGTGGGCCTCGAACTTGACGGTATAAACAGTAAAGTTTCCCGGCTGGAGGAGCAGGGGAAGACCGTGATGATGCTCTCGTCCAAGGAGAAGATCCTGGGCGCTGTCGCGGTCGCGGATACGGTGAAGGAAACGTCTCGCGAAGCCGTCTCCCGCTTGCGGGACATGGGCCTCGAGATCTACATGATAACCGGAGACAACCAGCGGACGGCGAGCGCCATCGCCAAGGAACTCGGAATAAAAAACGTTCTCGCCGAGGTGCTGCCCGAAGATAAGGCAAGCGAGGTCAAGAAGCTGCAGGAAAGCGGCAGCAAGGTGGCCATGGTCGGCGACGGAATCAACGACGCACCGGCCTTGGCTCAAGCCGACCTGGGGATAGCAATGGGTTCCGGCACCGACGTAGCTATGGAAACCGGCGGCGTCGTCATGATAAAGAATGACCTGAGGGACGTAGTTACCGCCAAGGAGCTCTCCAAGGAGACATTCGACAAGGTCCGCCAGAACATGTTCTTTGCCCTTTTCTACAACGTTCTGGGAATCCCTATCGCGGCCAGCGTGTTCGTGTCACTTGGAATAGTACTGAGACCCGAGTTAGCCGGAATAGCAATGGTATTGAGTTCGGTCTCCGTTGTCTCCAACTCCTTGCTTCTTCGCAGGTTCAAGCCGGGCAAGAAGAACTACGTCTCGAAGGTCGCCCCCATCGTCATGGTAGTGGTTTTTGCCCTCCTGTTCCTGTGGTTCGCGAAGATTAGTTCCGGCATGAATGAAAACATGGCGGTGGCGGGCGGCATGGAGGAGACTGCTATGGCCTCCTCCCAGACGATGGAAAACATTGGCAGTTTCATCACGAGCGGAGAGAGCAAGGTCAATTTCGCTGAAGGCGAGCTAAAACTCTTCCTTTCAGCTTCGTCGCTCATGGGAGAGGGCTTCGAGGCCGGGGAAGGGACGTTGCAGCTAGGGACGAATCAAATGATACTCGGCTCGGAAGAGGCGGAAATGATGATGGAAGAAGGGCTTTTTGACAAGCCGGGAGACATGATAAATGATTTCTTCGGCGTGCCGGCGATGCAAGTGGCGGGGATCCTCGAGCCGACCGGTACCGCCATGGACAACTTCCATATAGTCGACCCGCTGACTTTCGCAAGGCTGGAAACGGCCGCCAATCTAAAGGCAATTATGAAAGATGGAGAACTCAAGCTTTTTTACATCGTAGACGGCAATAATGTCCCCGAGGTGTTCCGGGGCATCTTCGACAGTGGTAACCTCGGCGCGATATTTATCGCCGGGAACTCCTATGAGCCCATAATGCTCGGGGCGGAGGAAGCCGCGATGATGCAGGAGGAAGGGCTTTTTTCAAAACCCGGTGACCTCCTGGAGGACTTTTTCGGCACCCGCGTGATGGTCGCGGGTATCCTGCCGGAAACCGGAACCGTGCTCGATAATTTGCATTTCATATCCGGGCAAGCCCAATTTCGGGAGGAATAAGGGTTGCGCCCCATACTATTCCGCCTCGGCCCGGTGACCGTCCATTCCTGGGGCTTCATGTTCATGTTGGGAATCCTCGCCGCGATCCTTGTGGGGCGATGGTATCTGAAGGATCGCGGCGATGATCCCAACCATATCTATACGATTGCGGCGGCAGCCGTGGTTGGAGGCCTCATCGGGGCCCGCGTATTCTACATAATCGGAAACTGGAGCGACTTCGCCGCCAACCCGCTGGCGCTGCTGAAAATCTGGGATCTTGGTGGTCTTGTCTTCTATGGCGGACTGCTGGGGGGCGGACTGGCCGCGATGCTCCTCATCCGGCTGAAGCGCCTGCCCTTCTGGACCTTCGCCGATATGGTCGGCCTGGTCTTGCCCCTGGGCATGGCCATCACCCGGGTGGGCTGTTTCTTGAACGGCGATTCTTTCGGCAAGGCCTCGGGCCTGCCCTGGGCGGTGACATTTCCGGAAGGAACCAGAGCTTCGATGGGGATAACCGCACTTCGCGTGCATCCCGTGCAGCTCTACGAGATGATTCTGGACCTGGCGCTGTTCGCTTTCCTATTGATTTATCGAAAGCATGCAAAGCGAGAAGGTAATATACTTCTTTTCTTCCTCATTGGCTATACGACTATCCGGTTCCTTATGGAATTTCTGCGCGCTCACGGCAAGGTGGATGCGGGCCCTGTTTTTCAGATTATCAGCATTGTCATTTTCGCAGCGGCTGCGGCCGTGTTCGTCTATCGTGGGAGGCTGGTGCCGGAAAACGCCTAAGCAATACGGTCAATTCGAATCGGCGTACGTTCTTCAGCCGCCTTCAACCGGCGTAAGGTAAGGACGGCGATGTCGTCGTTGATCTCGCCGTTGATGCCGCTCTCCGCCGCCGCGAGTAGCCTTCCTGCCAGCTCATCGGCGCTGGCGGGCAAAAAGGCTTCGACCTCTTTGGCAATCGTTTCCGGGGTTGCTTCGTGTCCTGTGCGAAACTCATAGAGACCGTCGGTGTAGAGGATAAGGTAATCATCCGCATCGAGGGTAATCTCATCCTCTATGAATTCCTGCCCGGCAAATATACCCAATGGCATCGAGTCTGCATTCAGGATGCTGATCCCCTTCACTTTTAAAACATGCAACGGGCCGGGATGTCCGGCGTTGACGTAGCGCAAGTGCCCTGAGGGCTTGTGCAAAATGCCGATGAAGGCGGTCACAAACATGTCCGGGCCGTGTTCGTGGTAAACGGCCGAGCTGATTCGGGCTACGGCAGAGGGCAGGTTGAATTGCTCGCGAAGATAAGCGCGTATTACGGATTTGACGAAGGCCCCCAGCATCCCCGCTTGCAGCCCCTTACCGCTCACGTCGGCGATCGTGAATACCGTATAATCGTTGCCGAGTTGGAAGACATCGTAATAATCTCCCCCCACATCGGATTCCTCCAGCAGAGATCGATAGCGGGCCGCGAATTCGTAACCTTCGATTTGTTTGATGCGCGGGTAGAATACCTCTTGAAGGTTGTGCGAGACAGCGCTTTCGCGCTTGAGCGCCTTCCCCAGACTCTCGTGGGCCGAGCGCGAGTGGTCGGACAAAAGGCCGATCACGAAAAGCAGTGGCAGGAAGAGGATTATGATAATGTGGTCGAAAACGTTGCCGCCGAGATGGTGGAAAAAATTGGGTGCGCTGCTCAAATAGCTGTTGAGGATGTAAGCGATATTTGTAATCAGTCCAAAGGTAGTAAAAACTATGACACCCCTGTGGCGTTTTGAGAATCCTCCCTCTTGCTTTTTCCTATTAATTGCCATCAACCTTCACCTGAAATCCTAAGAAACATATACCACCGACTTTCACTTTAGACTAACCTCGGCTGTTAGAAAATGATCTTTGCCCGCCATCAAGCGGGAGCGTTTTGAGCCCTATCGCGGCTTGATAGCATCTCGATCAGAGCCCTGCTAGGGTTGGTTTGGAGGGGAGTAGTGGGAATCGAACTCCACCCCGGCTTGCTTAGAGCCGGCCAACGGGTTTGCAGCCCGCGGGATACCGCCAGTATCTTACTCCCCTCAACTATCAAGACCGTCAATCCCTGATGATTGCCTAAGCCCTATCGGGGCTTGATATCATCTCGATCAAGGCCTCGATCCGCGTCGAGAGCTGCCCTACGTCTTCCTGGCTGTAATCGGTTTCGATGGAAAGAAATGGAACGTCTATTTCCTTTTCAATGCGGAAGGCCTCGATGGTATAGGGGTCGCAGAACTGGAGCGAGTGGTGGACGACTGCATCGATGTTGTAATCGTTCACCAGCTCCTTGATGTGCTCCAGCCTCTCCTGGTTGGGCGTGAAAACGGCACAATCGATCTTCAGGTAGCGGTCGGCTATGGCATCGAGCATTCCATCCATGTCGCCCGCGTCTTCGACCAAATGGCGGGAGTAACGGATACCGGTGCACATCTCGTCCATGGCGACGACGGCGCCTGAAGTCTCGATGATAGCCGGGACCTTCCAGTTGGGTATGGCCATGGGACATCCGGAGAGCAGGATGCGCGGGCGGACAGCGCCTGCGATGCCGGTGCCGCTAGCCTTTCTCTCATCGAGCTCGTCGCACAACTCGTTCACCTTGCCGGTTAGCCTTTCCGGGTCGTCGTAGAAGGCGATCTGGTTGATGAGCAGAGCGTCGCGACCGGATATAACGGGTGGGTCGCTCTTGCGCAGTTCGGCCAGGCGCAGCAGGGCACGGCGCTTGTCATTAACGATGCGAACTGCTCCCCGCACGGCCTCCTCTATGATCTTGTTGCCCGTGAGCTCCTCGAGCCTTGAAACGAAAGACCCCACTTCTTCACGCCAGAGGCGGCGGTCCGAATCTTCCTTACGCTGGGGAAGCTCCATGACATGAATCGGCTGCAGCTCGTTCAGGATCTCGAAGTATTTCTTCTTGCCGTCGCAGGTCGTCTCTCCAACCAGGAGATCGCAAGACTCGATATAGGGACAAACTCTGGCCAGCTTGAACCCCAGGGAGGATTTGATCAGAGCACAAAGGTTTCGGGGCAGGTATTTTTCCGCTTCTTCATCGGCAACACATGCTCCGGCGCATAGGCCGACATATATCCCTCCGGCCGCTATTATCAGCTCCTCGGGGACATAGGTGCAGAAAGTGCCCACAACCTTTCCCCCGGCTTTGCGATGGTCGTACAGCTCCTTTATCCTGAGCCCATGGATCTCGGAAAAGACGAAGTCGAAGTACGACATGCCTTCGGGACGTCCCTCCTGGCTGAGTATGGTGTCCTCGTAGATCCCGGGCAGTACGGCCAGGAGGCCGTCGTGCGCCTCGAGGTCGAGTCCCAGTTCACTCCACATCTGTCTGTAATCTTCCATTTAAGTTAACTCCTTATTTATTGATTGGTTTTCTGGTATTGACTCGCTTGGGAGGCCGCATACAGCGACCGTTTCTTTGGAATTCATGGACCATGAGGCATGGCGTGTCCCTGGGCCGGATTAAAACGATTGGTTCTTAAAGAAAAAATATTTAGGTGAGGTGCTCGGTTTTCAGGGGGATTAGATCGGCTTCGGTGTATCGGTAAGAGAGCAGGAGCGATTGGCCCGTCGATTAGATCGATCAGGCAGAACAATATCCGCACAGAGTAAAGCTCCGAAAGCTTTCGCGCCATCACGGGCCTTCTTTCGCGAAATTCAGTAACGATCGGAGCGCTTAGATTTGATGCGCAGGAACATAGAAGTCACCAGTGTCTCCTTCATATGCATCAGAATCGAATCCAAAATAACTTGGTAAAGTATATAGGAATCCATGCTTTTGTAAACCGCAAACATCAAGAGCATTATAGCGATAGCTAGCTTTGAAGAGGTAAGGGCGGATTCAAGCCGCCGGCGAGGATTGATGGGGGCGGGGGGTTAAGCCCTCAGCGGTTCGCCCAATTGCTCACGACCAGGATCTCCTTGATCATCTTTTGCTGCTTATCTTCGTCATTGGTCTTCATCGCATCTTTGAAGCAACTGTTAAGATGACCTTCCATGATCGATTGCTGTGCGGACTTGAGTAGTCCCATCACCGCCAGATTCTGCTGCATGATATCCACGCAGTACTCATCATTCTCGATCATTGTCATGATCTTCGAAATATGGGTCTGCGCCTTCTTGAAGTTGAGAAGAGCCTTCGCTTTTTTCTCGTTCACTTGGACGGACCTCCGTTTTTATAGAAATTAGGCACACTTTTATTTTACAGGAATTACCTGCCTGGGTGCTCTTCAATCATTAACCATGAAGATGGTAAGCCGAAAGAATATCGGGTGCAGGGAATCACTCCAAGCACCCGATTCCTGTCTGGTATAAGGGCGGTATTCCGCCGCCTAATTCTTTATCGTGCTTCTGACGATGGTTATCTTCCTCGTTCCTCCGCTGTCTTCAACCTGTACTGATGTGAATTGGCCGCTGGTGACCTCTCCCGACATCCACTGCACCAGGTCCGGAGTGCTGACTAGCGGCTGGCCAAGCTCTGCCGTGTACCAGTCAACGACTTTACCGAGGCTGTCATTAGTCAGGAATGTACCGGCCGCGGTTGTGCCTGATCCGTCCTGGCCGTTGTAAGAAAGAGTGCCGCTGCCTGACTCGTCGTATTCCGCCCCGGGATAGATCGGCGCTCCCAGCTCGGCTTCCGTCGGTGCCTCAGTCGATGCTGTTACGGAACCCGAACCTCCACCTTCATCGTAATTGATGGTCACATCGCCGTCCTGTTCCTCGACCGTGGCCGATCCATCAGGCGTCTTCACAGTCGTCTTGTCGCCGCATCCGGCGCTCACGACCAGTGAGAGTACCAGGGCGAACAAGAGGACGGCGGGAAGAACTTTCTTCATATCATGGCTCCTTTCCCTGTGCTTTCAACAATTGACATTAATCTAGTATATATGACGAAAAAGACTCAGTTCCCTCTCGGCAGCTTGACCCGGGCACTTTATGCTAGTCCTGATTGACAATCATCGGGTGCCAGAGATAAAGTAAGTATACTAATAACCATTCTAGTCACTAATAAATTAAAGCAGGCATTGCACTGCACGGAAAGGAAGGTCATGATGCGGGACGTCTTCATCATCGGTGTGGGAATGACCAAGTTCGGGAAGTTCATGGAGACGGGTATGAAGCAACTGGCGGCGGAGGCGGTAAGTGGGGCATTTGAAGATTCGGGCCTAGGTCCGAACGATGTCCAATTCGCGGCGGTAGGTAACTCGGGATGGGGCAATTACTCCGGCCAGACATGCATCAGGGGGCAGGTCGTGCTGCGGCCGCTGGGGATGGGCGGTTTCCCGGTGATCAACGTTGAAAACGCCTGCGCCTGTGCTTCGACCGCCCTTCACAGCGCCTGGCTATACGTGTCATCCGGGCAGTGCGACGTGGCGTTGGCCCTGGGGATGGAGAAGCTGTATCACGAACAGAAGGAACTGGTCATGCAGTCCTTCATCGGGGGAACCGACATCGAAGAGTCGATGAAGCTCATTGCCGAGGCCATGGAGAGCGGGCAGAACCCACACACCATTTTCATGGATATCTATGCCAGCGAAGCGCACAAGCACATGGATAAATACGGGACGTCACAACGGCAACTCGCGGTGATCAGCGCCAAGAATCATCATCACAGCACGATGAATCCCAGAGCTCAGTATCAAAAGGATTTCACGGTCGAGGAAGTGCTGGCGGATAAGCCGGTTACCTTTCCGCTCACCCGGGCCATGTGCTCGCCGATAGGTGACGGAGCCGCTGCGGCCGTCATATGCAGCGGTGATTACTTAAAGACCCTCAATGGAGCCAAACCGGTGAAGATAGCGGCTTCGGTGCTTGGGGCGGGAGCAGACCGAGGCCCTGGCGATACACACATCTGCCGGCGATTATCGGCCAAGGCTTATGAGATTTCCGGGTTGGGGCCGGAGGATATAGATATAGCTGAAGTACATGATGCAACCTCCTACGCGGAATTGGCTGCTACAGAAAATCTGGGCTTCTGCGCGCCGGGCGAAGGAGGGCCTTTTGCGGAGTCCGGGGCAACCGCTCTCGGCGGCAAGATCCCTGTAAATACCAGCGGAGGTCTCGAGTGCAAGGGACATCCCGTCGGGGCTACCGGACTTGCACAGATCGCCGAAGTGGTCTGGCAACTACGGGGCGAGGCAGGGGCCAGGCAGGTGCAGGCGGCGAAGATCGGCCTCACCCAGAACGGCGGCGGCGCCATCGGGAATGAAGAGGCGGCCATGGGCATCCATATTCTGACAATTTAGGAATGAGGGAAAAGACATGGACTTCTCCGGAAAATCGATCGTTATAACCGGCTCCGGTGCGGGCGTCGGTAAGAGGACCGCGCTGGAAATGGCCGCAAGGGGCGGCCTGCTCACCATCTCGGATATCGATCTATCGAAGGCCGAGCAGGTGGCGGACGAGATACGGCAGGGAAGAGGCACGGCGATATCGCTAAAAGCCGACGTGAGGGAATACACCGAGGTCGAGGAGATGATCAATAAAGCAAGCGCTGAATACGGCAAGGTGGATATCCTGATAAATAATGCAGGTACGGGCATCCCCAAACCCTTTGTCATGACTAACCCGGATGAATGGAATTTCGACATAGGCATCTGCCTCTACGGCGTTATGAACGGCTGCCGCGCCGTCCTGCCGCAGATGATTGAGAGAAATTCGGGAAAGATCATCAACATCTGCTCCGATGCCGGACGGGTGGGCGAAGCCAATCTTTCCATCTACTCCGCGGCGAAGGCGGGAGTGGTGGGATTCAGTAAGGCTATAGCCAAAGAGGTTGCGCGCAACAAAGTCCTGGTTAACTGCGTCTGCTTCTCGACCGTGCGCACGGAATTGTTCGGGGCAATATTTGAAGCCAACCCCGAACTCGAGAAGAAGATGGTCAAGCACTACCCGATGCGCCGCGTCGCCGAGATGGAAGAGGCGGCAAACACCATCATGATGATGGCCTCGGATTACGTAACCTTCATTACCGGGCAGGTACTGGCCTGCAACGGTGGCTTTTCCATGATGGGTTAGAAATGGTGCATTTTGGCGGGTTGCATCGCATAGCGCCTGCTTTGATAATGGGGATGATGATGAACCGGCGAATAACAGGAACGGGAGCTGAAATGGGCAGGGTGCGCAGCACGACCGACGAGGAGAAGCAAAGACGGCGGGAGATGATACTCGAAGCCGCTGAAAAACGCTTCCGGCGCTTCGGTTATTCGAAGACGACGATGGAAGAGATAGCCGGAGACGCCGGCATAAGCAAGGGAACCATCTATATCTATTTCAAAAACAAGGAAGAGATATTCACCGAACTCCTGGACAAGGAAACCCTTGAGCTGGAGCGGTTGATGTATGGCCGTATCAAAAATATGCAAAGCGTCGCCGAGCAATTGAAAACGATCTTCATAGGAACCCTCGACTATCTCCAACAGCACCCCTTCCTTTACAGCACGCTCAGGCGCGATGTGGAAATGGTCTCCCCGCGCATTCTTCGGCATACCTTCAAGATCGAGGATCGTTACGTTTCGGTCATTGAAGATTATGTTCGGCGGGGAATAGAGACCGGCGAGATCGAAAAATACAATCCTCACCTCACCGCTTATATTTTGTATAAGATCTTCGAGGCCTTCTCGTATGGTTCGAGCATCAGCGAGGACGATTACAGCAGGGAAGAGATAGAGACGCTCATCCCGGAATTGATTCGCAAAGCCCTCTTACCGGCACCCGGCAAGAAAAAGAGCAAGGCCGCGCAGAAGTAAAGCAGGTCGCTCTCAATAATTATCATGATATATTGGACTACTTCCCCCAGTAGTCGGGCTTCCTCCCCGTGCTGAAAGCTAATAATCCTTCGAGAACATCGTGGCTTCCTTGTAGCTTCGATACAGACTCCGTCTCCAGGGCAAGCCCTTCGTCGAGGCTGACGTTGGCGCTTTCGATGATACACTGCTTGGCGCAGCCCATGGCAAGGGTGGCTCCGTGCGCAAGGCCCTTTCCCAGAGCCATGGCTTCCTGCTCCAACTGATCGGGATCGACCGCCGTGGTTACCAGGCCTACGGCTTCGGCTTCGTCCGCATCGAGCTTTTTCCCCAGCAGGATCATCTCCAAAGCCTTTGCCCGGCCTATGACTTTGGGCAGCCTCTGAGTGCCCCCAGCCGAGGGGACCAGGCTCAAGTTCGTCTCCGTCAGCCCCACTTTCGGCTTGCCCCGCGCCATGACGCGAAAATCGCAAGCCAGGCACAATTCCAGCCCTCCGCCCATGGCGTGGCCGCCTATGGCGGCGATGGTCGGCTTCGGCAGCCTCTCGACGGCGTTCATCATTTCCTGGCCTCTCTTGAGGAACTCAACAAAGTGAGGGGACACCCTCGCAAGCGTTTCTTCCAGCACTTTTTCCGGAGGCTGGGAATAGTCGATATCACTGAGATCAACCTCGGCCGGCATTACCCGCAGGTCCGCCCCCACCATGAAGTACTTGGGAATGGCGCTACGGATAAGGAGGCAACGCACACCGTCGTCTTCCTCGAGCGCTTTAATCATTGCCATGAATTCGGCCACCAGGTCGGTGCTTAAAGCGTTGGCGGGCGGCCTGTTCATGGTAAGAATTGCCAGGCCGTCCTCGGTTTCGAGATTCAAATATTGATAATCCATGATCATTTCCTCCCGTCTGATTGCGCATCCATTATCCCGAGCGCATCCATCGCCGCCTTGCGTACGGCCGAATAGTGGACTTTCCCGGAATCGGAACGGTCCATCGATTCCACGAAGACCCAATACTTGGGGCACTTATAGTCCGATAAGCTGTCGTGAAGAAATCGGTTGAGCTCCTGTTCGAGCTGCCCACTCCCGCTCTCTCCCGCCAGCAGTTCGATGACGGCGGTTATGGCCTGTCCCCATCTTTCGTGCGGCACTCCGACCACGGTGACGTCCCTGATCTTGGGATGCGACAGGAGAAGGTTTTCGACTTCGTAGGGGTACACCTTTTCGCCGCCGCTGTTGATACAGGTATGCGACCTTCCTATCAGGTCGATCGTTCCGTCCGCTTCCACCGTGCACATGTCTCCCACCTTCACCCAGGTCTTGCCCTCTATCTGGATGTAGGTCTCCCTGGTCTTTTCCAGATCCTTCCAGTAACCTGTGGATTGCGCGCCACCGTATGCCAGCATGCCCACCTCGCGGGAACCCGGCTTTACGAACTTTCCCTCTTCGTTGATCACCATTACCGGGAATTTGCCGGTCGATTGGATCTTGAACCTCGTCTTGGGAATGTGGCTTCTGGAGACGGAGGCATCAGCTACGGCGCCCCCTCCCTCCGAAGCAAGCAAGGTGTCGGCGATCAGAGCATTGGGCAGCTTTTCGTGCAATCTCTCTTTCATGGGAGGCGATAATTTCACCCCTCCGGTTGCAAGGACCACGACACTGCTCAGGTCGTAATCTTTCTCTTCCAATGCTTCCAGCATGGGAACCGCGAAGGCGTCTCCCACCAGTTCGATGATTTTCAACTGCTCCTTTTCCACGGTCCTCCACATGCTGTGAGGGTCGAAATGCAGGGAGTCCGGCAGGAAATAGAGGGTTCCGCAAGCGTTTATGGTGGGCAGCACCCCCACCCAGGCAGCTCCATGCATCAACGGTGAGGCGACGAGAACGGTGAAGGATTCACCCAAGGTTCTTAGTATCAAGTTAATTCCGGGAGGAACGAGAAGATACTTTTCCAGGAAATTCCCGATCTGTTCCATGAGCCACCTGTTTTTGAAGGATGCGAAATAAAGGTGTTTGAGCGGGGTTTTTCGAAGTGGAAGGTTCAGCATTCCAAGCAGCATATCGGGGGAAGGCGGCGGCGCTTCGACCAAGAGGTGCAGGTTTTTGATCAGGGCGTTGCTTAAGTTGTTGGCTATCATCCGAGCCATGTTTTCTTGTGGCCAGAGCACGCCCTTGGGCATTCCGGTCGTTCCTCCGGTGTAGATGAACAGCTCGGTGCGGTTCCCGCCTATGCCCCATGCGGGCCGGGGAGGAGAGGAATCGGCACTGGCCATCAACTGCTCCCATTCCAGATTACCCCTCGCGCTCTTGCCGCTGACTATTATGTGGCGGAGGAGGGGAAGGCGATCGCGCACCGCCTCGAGAACGTCCTCGTACTCCGGGTGGCAGACGATGATGACGGCGTCGGCGTTGTCGAGGACATAGTGCAACTCATCTTCCTTGTAGCGGTAATTGATATTGAATGCACGGACCTTGATCATGCCGGCCGTTATTTGAAGCTCCACGAATTGGGGGCAGTTGCGAAGCATGCAGCCGATATTTTCGCCTTCCTTCACGCCCAATTCGAGAAAGGCATTGGCGATACGCTTGCAGTCATCATAAAAGTCCTTCCAGGTAACCCTCTTCTCACCCCACACGACAGCGAGCCGCTTCGGGGCTATCTTCGCATTTCTCTCCGCCGCGTAATGCAGGGTCCTTCTGTAATCCGTTTTGCCGGTCATATCCTTACCCCCGTTCCCAAGTTCAATAAGTATTCGGTACAACCGGCAAAATAAGGCGTGAAGCCATATTCCGATTGTGAAAGAGATTTATGAAACCAATGCCCAAGTTAGGCCAGATAGTTATTAGATCAGCCGTTGCTATTTCAAGCTTGATGCGGCTGCCGGCCGCGAAGCGATGGTAGCAGGCTTGCATTTCGATGGGATCGGAGGCGGTATTATTAAAGGACCATGGCTCGGGATTGTATCCCTCATAGGCGCCGCGGCTTATTAGAACCTCGCTCCCATCCTCTTTAACCTCATAAAGCGCCGGATTCAACTGCGTGAAAGGCTGGGAGCCTTGGTAATAGATTTCCAAAAACGGAGCACCCATGATCGTCGTGTCTTTGGTGAGTGGTTCCGAGAGATAATTACCTTCAATAAACGGGATATAGAGGAAATCAATCTTCTTTGGGACCTCCCAACTTTCCATGCCCAACAGTTGCGGCATGTCCTGATAGTAAAGAAAGGAAAGCGAGCCGCTGAGCCCGATGTTTAAAAGAAAATCCGACTGCGGGCTGTTGTTGTTGGGGCGCCGCGTTGACAGGCTGTTCGTTCCCAAGTAATAAGATGTCGGTTTAGTGCCCGGCAACGGATAATCAGCAGCGGCTCCGAATTCTTCCGGAGCCCGGTCACGATAAAAGTAAACCTTGGGCTCCCTCTCGGCCCCATTATCGATTCCCTTGAGGTAGTGATCGAACCATGCTTCGACTTGCTCATCCACCCATTCGTATTCCGAGTTGCAGGGGACATCGAGGTAGAAATTATCGCCGAAGCCGGCCAGGTGCCCGTGGTTGGTTATGATCATGCGGCTCGGGGCGTCCATGCAGGTGGAGATGATCCTCAAGCCTTGATTGGGGTAGAAGGCGTCATCGTTCCAGCCGGTGATGACGAGCATGGGGATGGTGATGGGGGGTTCCACTGCCCCGTCGTATTCCTCGTCGCACCAGTAGCGAGCCGAGCGGCCTTCTATATAATGCTTGGCCTCCTCGAATTGCGAGACGTCTCGCTGCATGAAGACCCCGACCGCCCAAGCCACCCTGGGATCCACCCAGTTTATTGGTTGAGAGCTGAATGAACCCAAAGCGCGCAGCAGAGCCGTTGCCTTGTCCCACCCCGCCATATCCTGTCTAAAGGCGATGTTCAGGACGTTGAGCGCGAAGGAAGTGAGATTCTGAATGTAACAGCATCCCATGATGGCACCACCGACCAAGATGCCGGGAGCGTTGTTGGGGAGGATCGAAAAAAGGAGGTCCGAGCCGCCGTGAATCGGAACCACCGTCCTCACCCTTGGGTCCCCGGGGTCGCCAGAGCGGGGATTCTCCCTCGAGGCTATAAGAAAGGATTGTATGCCTCCCATCGAATATCCGGTGACTCCAACCACCGGGCCCTTTTCGTCCCACAGGACCGGGAACCTCTGGTCCTCCGATGCGAGGGTGATGATGTGGCTGAGGTCGGGAAGCTCGACGGCCGGGTCGATTATGTCGAAGCAGCCTTCGGCGGCAAAGGATCCGCGGATCGAATAGATTAGTGTTACATACCCCCTAGCGGCGTATTCCATTGCGGTACTTTCATAGCAATACATCTCCGTCGCCAGGGGATGGACGAATACGATCAGGGGGAAGTGCTCACCGGCATCGGTTGCGGCGGGGAAGAACACTGAAACCGGTAGTTTTACGCCGTCCTGCATTGCCCATTCTTCGTCAATCCTCTGTACTTCGAAGTTCGTTTGCTCGGAGACTTCGGCGGCCCTTGCCGGTGTTGGGCCCAAAAGAGCGGCCAAGAAAGAAAGTATCACCGCTACGATCAAAAGCTTTCGCATATCGTCCCCCTCATTTAACGGAAGGCGCTCAATCCAAGCCGCTGCTCGTCGTAATAGTC
>Ga0154635_138_pt1 | contig 28518 bp, 22 predicted proteins | sample Rifle2008BG13ft_FD_116064 | JGI IMG/M metagenome (GOLD analysis project Ga0154635, IMG submission 116064) | Solincola sediminis RBG_13_55_18
GGAATAAAGAGCCTGTCCGAGCGTACCCTTTTTACAATACTCTTCATTCTTGCGACCCCGGTTCAGTTCGGCGCCGGCTTCAATTTCTATCGGGGTGCCTATAAGTCGGCGAGGCACGGCACCACGGATATGAATACGCTTATCGCGGTGGGGACCACCGCCGCATACGCATACAGCGTGGTTGCGACGTTCTTTCCGGGATTTGTAACGACAACCGGACTCAAGCTCGCCGTTTATTATGACGCATCGGCCACAATCATCGCCCTGATCCTACTCGGAAAATATCTTGAGGCGCGAGCCAAGGGGCGGACATCGGAGGCGATCCGCAGGCTTCTCGACCTGCAGGCGCGAACGGCGCGAGTTTTAAGGGAGGGTAAGGAGCTCGAGGTGCCCATCGAAGAAGTGCGGCTCGGCGATCTTGTCAGGGTGCGGCCCGGGGAGAAAATCCCGCTTGACGGCATCTTGAAGGAGGGACGCAGCTCCGTGGATGAATCAATGCTCACCGGGGAGAGCATCCCGGTCGAGAAGGGGCCGGGCGATGAGGTAACGGGCGCGACGATAAACGGCACCGGAGGCTTCATTCTCGAGGTAACCAGAATCGGGGAAGACACCGTGCTTGCTCAGATCGTGAGGCTGGTGGAGGAGGCGCAGGGGAGTAAGGCTCCGATCCAGCGGCTCGCGGATAAGGTGGCTTCTGTTTTTGTCCCCGTCGTAATGGCGATCGCCGCGGTGACTTTTCTCGGCTGGTTGCTGGCGGGACCCGCCCCCGCTTTCAACTTCGCCTTGCTCAACATGGTAGCCGTTCTGGTAATCGCATGCCCCTGCGCCTTGGGCCTCGCAACACCGACCGCGATCATGGTTGGCACGGGCAAAGGCGCGGAGCTCGGCATATTGATAAAAGGCGGGGAGGTGCTGGAACGGGCGGGAAAATTGGACGTCGTCATATTCGATAAGACAGGGACGCTAACCTGGGGCAAACCGGTTGTGACCGACGTCCTACCATTAAATGGTAAAGAGCGTAAGGATGTTCTCATGCCGGCGGCATCGATAGAGAGCGGGAGCGAGCATCCCCTCGCGGAGAGCATCCTCCAGGCGGCGGAGGCGGAAGAGATCGCGCTGCGTCAAGTGCAGGACTTCCGGGCTCTTCCAGGCAAGGGGGTGGTGGCGAGTCTTGACGGCAAGGAGCTCAAACTAGGAAATGCCGCCCTGATCGAGGAGGACGGTGTGGATATTTCCGCCGTCGAGTCAAGAGCGGAGGAGCTGTCCCGGCAAGGGAAGACAGTAATATATGTACTTTATGGGGGCGAATTGCTTGGCCTGCTTGCCGTGGCGGATACCGTGAAGCCGATGGCGGTGGAAGCGGTGAGCGAACTCAAGCAAATGGGAATAGAAGTGGCAATGATAAGCGGAGACCGCCGGTCGACAGCTGAGGCCATTGCGCGGCAAATAGGGATGGACACGGTCTTTGCGGAGGTTCTGCCGGCGGATAAAGCGGTCGAAGTAGCCAGGCTGCAGGCTCAAGGCAAAGTCGTCGCCATGGTAGGGGACGGCATAAATGATGCGCCCGCGCTCGCCCGGGCGGACATAGGTATTGCCATAGGGACGGGCACGGATGTCGCACTCGAAGCATCCGATATAACTCTCATCTCGGAGGATCTAACAAGAGTAGCAACCGCCATACGCCTCTCCCGCAAGACCCTGCGCACCATCAAACAGAATCTGTTCTGGGCGTTCGTATATAACGTCATAGGAATCCCGATAGCTGCGGGTGTCCTGTATCCGATCTGGGCGGTGCTGCTGAATCCCATCTATGCCGCGGCTGCCATGGCGTTCAGTTCCGTTTCAGTGGTTTCCAACTCCCTGCGCCTCAGGGGCTTCAGGGATGAGCGATGAAGACATGGCGCCACGCGAAAGTCTATACTCAGCTTGAAAGATCATCGTCTCACATGCTGCAAGGACGGGGGAATTGCGGGAAGCAGTCATAAGTCGCAGGGAAGCAAAACCGGCGCGCACTGAAATATTTCCGGAACATATTTCGTATTCCAGACGCGAGCGCGTCCCCATTCTCTATGTCTCGGGCTTCTTCGGTTTCAATATCCTCTCCGCCACAATAAGGCGGCGATTGAGAAATCTTGATTTCGAGCTATACACCGTCCGGCTTCCTAACTTCGCGGCTGGTGATATCAAAAAAGGCGGCAAAATCCTCCTTCAGAAAATGGAAGAGGTACGAGTACTGCTCGGTGTGCGGCGTCTCTCGGTCATCGGGATGGGGTTGGGGGGTCTGGTCGCGAGGTGCACGGTGGAGGAGATGGGCGCTAGTGATTATCTGGGTCGTCTGATAATGCTGGGGACCGCCAACAAGGGTTCTTACACTCGCCTGCCATATTTCCTCTTCAAAGCCGGCAGGCAGATGCTGCCGTGGACCTCATTTCTGGACGAATTAAACGAATCACACGACTACTTAATCCTCGATGAGACCCAGCCTTCATACGTCTCCGTCTACTCACCCTATGACCTGAGCGTCATCCCCTGGACGAGCGCCAGACTGGAAGGCGCGCTCAATCTGAAGTTGGGTTGGTTCTGCACTCATTTAGGCATGATACGTTCAAAGCGGGTCCTGGGGATTTTAACAGGGCTGCTGGAAGGCGAGGCGATCGAGGAGCCCGGCGACGAAGAAGACGATCGCCTTCTGTTGGAACTCAATCAATCGCTGCAGGAGGATCAACATAACGAAGGCAATTTATTTCGGCGGGGAAAGCTGCTTCTGGATAGCGGCTATTATGAAGCGGCCGTAAAGGATCTCAGTCGCGCCATAAGGCAGAAGCCCGATCTCGCTGATGCGTATATGTTGCGGGGCAAGGCGCTCAGGCACAAGATGAGTTACGATGAAAACCCCATTTATAACCGAGCTATCCGGGATTTTAATCAGGTCATCCGGGCGAGACCCGGCTGGGCCGAGGCCTATTACGAACGCGGCGTCTGTTACGCGCTCCTGAACGCCTGGAGCGAAGCGGTGGACAACTGGGACCGTGCGCTGATCCTCAACCGCGATCTTTACCAGGCCTATCTGGCCAGGGGTTTCGGCCGTCGCAAGAAGGGTGACATATCGGGCGCCATCAAGGATTTCACCGAAGTCCTGCGCATCCAGCCGGATGAACCGGAGGCCCTCCGCTTTCTCTCCGAACTCGGCGGGTAAAATTGCCGACCGGCCGACGTTTCTAATATTGAAGTCAGCGCTGCCTCAAGGGTTTGGCCATAGCTTGTCGAAGGAAAAGGAAATCCGCAAATAATTGGAGGGCGTTTTACCGGTATGATTGACGGTCAAAAAGGGATGCTTCACAATATCGCACCGAAGCCAATCGCCATTTTGCTCGTTCTGCTTGTTGCCGCGCCGCTATTTCTGTTCGGTCCCCTCAATACCAAATCGGCCCAAGCCGGCGGCCTTTCCGGTTGGAAGTTCTGTGTCGATGCCGGTCACGATGGTTATAACGATACAGGCGCAAAAGGGCCAACCGGGCTTAAGGAAGAAGACATAAATCTTCAAGTTGCCTTAAAACTAAAGGCGATGCTGGAAGCAGAGGGAGCACAAGTATTAATGACGCGGACTGATAATGGTCCGCTTACTATTGCCCAAAGGTATACGATGGCAAACGATTGGGGTGCAGACCGTTTTATCTCCATTCATCATAATGCCATGTCGGGGCAACCTAGCGTTAATGGCACGGAGACATTGATTGCGACCAATGCTAGCCAGGAGGCAAAAGAGTTGGCTAACAGCGTACAGGCTGCATTAGTGGGCGAGTTAGGATTGCCTAACCGTGGCATAGTGCCACGCAGCGACGTGAGTGTTTTAACAAAGACAAATATGCCGGCCATCCTGACAGAGGCTTCATTCTTAAGTAATCCTCAGGAGGAACAACGGCTGCGAGATGATGGATATCTTTACCGTGAGGCATCAGCAATAATGCGGGGCATCCATATGCCTTCCAGTGTGAGTTTCATCCTGCCGCAGGAGAATGTGATCTCGTACCAAGCCGTAGATGTCAGTCTGCAAGTGCTGGGCTCGGAGACGGTAAGCAACGTTCAGCTCCTCATGAACGATACTTTCGTGCAATCAAAATCCGCGGAACCTTATAACTTCAGCGTTGATACAGGCGGCTTGGCGGATGGCTCCTATAATCTCAGGGCGCTGGTCACCTATCAGGGCGGCAGGCAAGCATCAATCAACAGGGATATGATCATCGCCAATCAAGCCAAACGTTGGTATTTCGCGGAAGGGACCACCAGGCCTGAATTTCAGGAATGGCTGACAATACTGAATCCCAATACGCAGCCGGTGGATTTCACGGTCACCTATGCCTTTGAGGGGAGCGACGTGATGAAGCGGAATTACCACGTCGAATCCGAAAGCAGGCTTTCCATAGAGGTGACAAGTGAGGTCGGAGTGGGAAGGGATGTAAGCGTCCTCGTCGATTCACCGCTTCCGATCATGGTGGAGAGACCGATGTACTTCCTTTATAGGGGGCAATGGGACGGAGGCCATGTCTCCAGCGGATCCAATCAACCTAAGGCGGAGTGGTACTTCGCGGAGGGGACGACTCGCCAGGGATTCGAGGAGTGGTTGTGCATGCTGAATCCGGGGGACCAGGCGGCGAGGGTGAAGGTGGAGTATCTCACAGCGGGAGGGTTGCTGTCTTCGGAGGAGATAACGGTTGAACCGTGGAGGCGCAGCACGATCTTCGTGAATGAGAAAGTCGGCCCGGACCAGGATGTATCGCTCAGAGTAACGTCGGATAAGCCGATTGTCGCGGAACGACCGATGTATTTCTACTTCGAAGGCCGTCTAAAGGGAGGGTCCGTTTCGACCGGAGCCAACCAAGCCGCAGCCGATTGGTATTTCGCCGAAGGTTATACGGGGACCGGTTTCCGCGAGTTCATATGTCTTTTTAATCCCGCAACAACTTCCACTAAGGCCCGGCTCAATTTCCAGATACAAGGGGCCGGTCCACAAGCGCATGAGGTTGAAATCCCGGCCCTTTCACGCTTCACCTTCGACGTGAATACTAGGATTGGCAATAATTTACAGCTCTCGGTCGCGGTCAACTCCGATTCACCAATAGTTGCCGAGCGACCCATCTACTACAACTACCATAATTGGTGCAGGGGGGGAGACGTAGGGATAGGGGTCACCGAACCGTCCCGCCACTGGTACTTTGCGGAGGGTTACACGGGCGAGGGTTTCGAGGACTGGCTGTGCCTTCAGAATCCCGGGAACCAAGCGGTGGATGTGGAGATCAGGTTCCATATGGAGAGCAACGAGGTAATGTGGGAGCGTCATACGCTGACAGCCAACAGCCGCACAACCTTCTCGATCAATTACATGAATCCCTATCAGGAGGGAATGGGCTTTTCTATTCATAGCAGTGGAGATATTATCGTGGAGAGGCCTATTTATTTTCGCTACAAGGGAGCCTGGGTTGGGGGAACCGTTTCGCCGGGCTATGGGCCCGGGACCAAAGATTGAGCCGGTGCTCGTCCGCCGGGACGAGGAGAAGCTTCCAATAAGATAGAATTATTCCTGGGAGATAGCAGCAAGCGCCTGTAAAGGAGGTTCCGATGAAGGGAGTTGCCAGTAAGGTTCTCATAGGGTTGGGTATAGCTCTCATACTGGCCGCTATTCTATGGTGGGCGATAGCCGTTAACGCTCTGGTGAAATTGCCCGACGATCTGGATTCAGTAACGCAATATGAGGGCAATATGACATTCTATATTAATCCGCTGAACCAGCAGCGCCTGCCGGAGGGGCAGGAGATTGTCCCCGAGATTCAAGTTGAGCGTACTGTTTCTTCTGTTAAAGATGAATACGATTCCTCAACGGGGGTCCTTTCCGAGGAGGTTGTTTTCAACATCGGACTCCCATTCAACCAGACTCAGACCTATAAGTTTTCCTATGTCCTGGATCGCAGGAACCTGGAGAATAAGAACGACAGCCGGGCATGGGCCTGGACACCTCAGGATGTCGTGGAAAGATCTCCGAGTTATTATCCTTTCTTACCCCTTGACACGACAAAGGACGAGAGCTACTCGGTATGGAAGAACGAGATCGATGAGGCCGTAAACACCGAGTTCGTGGACGAGGAGGAGAAGGAGGGAGTTACGGTCTATAACTTCAAGGGTTCGTTTACCGGCAAGAAAGTGGCTCCGGCCTATATCGATGTGTTGAATCAGAGCCTCGGATTGCCGAAGCAGGTGACCCTACAGGATCTGGCCCCCACGCTGGCAGCGATGGGAGTGGATGTCAACAGCGTAATGGCCCTGTTGAATCAGGGGCTGAGCCCGGCCGACCTGCAGGCTATTCAACAGCCCATGCCCGTTGATTACTTCTGGGATATGGACCAAGAGATCTCGGTGGAACCTAAGACCGGTGGTCCAGTCGACTTATACAAGGATTCGGAGAGCTTGTCGGCAATGGTTAATTTCAGCCACCTGGATTCTATCTTGGGCAACTACCCACAAGACCCAGTCCTTCAACAGCTCAAAACGCAGCTCGGCACTGTCGAGGCACAGAAGATATTCGAATATTCGTATGAACAGACGGATTCCTCGGTCAAGGAGACTGTGGATGAGGCAAAGGACCAATCGGGAAAGATAAATGTAGCCAAGGTTTACATCCCCTGGGCCCTGCTGATCGTTGGCGCCTTGATCCTCATAATAGGCCTCCTCATCGGCGGCGGCGGCGCCCCCCAACCCGAGGAACAATAACCAAGGATTCTACAAAGGTGTCAGGCACCTTTGTATAGCAGACCTACACAAAGGTGCCTGACACCTTTGTGTAGGTCTTTTGAAGAGGGCGTATGGAAGAGCGGTGTTGTCCGGTTTGTGATGGTGTTTTAAACACGTCTGAAGATGCCGGCGACTTCTTATGCAGCAGGTGCGGAGCGCGTTCCCGTTTTGACGGCGAATCGCTAATTGCAATCAATATACGGAATTATCATTTGCGCCTCGAGGAACTAACGCGAAAAGAACGGGATCTCAAAGCGCTCATAGAGGCGGAGGGGGGAAGAGGCGCCGGGCGCAACATGCAGATCCTGCGATCGCTTCACGAAGAGAGGCAGAGGATCCTCTCCGAGTACTCATTCCTCAGCTGCTTCCAGGTATTCGTAGATCGCTGGTAAATTCACTTTTCGTGCAATAATAGGAACGGAATACTATTAAAGAGCGTCCGAAAGCGGAAAGTGTAGAAATCAAGGAAAGAATGAGTATGACGAGACGAGAGCTGAACAACTGGGGCAAATTCAAGTCCTTCTTCAAGCCCCGAAACGGGATTATACGCTGGCTGATGATAATCGGCGCAGCGATTCTGGCATTCTTTATCCTCGCTTCCTCGGTGCTCGTGTATGCGGATTCGCGACACAACGGGGAGATGTTTCCAACCACGACGGTGCTCGGAGTGGACATAACGGGGATGAGCAGAGAAGAGGCCGTAACCTTAATCACCGAGAAGGCCGTAAAACCCCTCATGACCCCGCTCACGATAGAATTCAGAGGCAAGCAATGGGTGCTCAAACCCTCCGAGTTGGGGCTGCGGATAGACGTAGAAAAACTGGTAGACCAGGCTTATGGCATGGGTTGGAATAATTCGTTCATCGAGCGCGTTTACCGCCGTGCTTTCAATCTGCCGAAGGATATAACCATCGGACTGGAATTTTCAACCAGTCGGGATGCTATCCTTCAGGAACTCAATGGAATCGCCGCTGAAATCGCGCGGGAGGTGAAGGATGCCTCGCTGGATTTCAACAATCAGACCGGCATGCTGAAAATGCACCCTTCTCAAGACGGCATACTAATGGATATAGATGCGACCTTGGCGGCTGTAGAACAAGGCCTGGTTTCGGAGAGTCGGGTGGTGCAGCCCGTGGTCGCCATAAAAAAGCCCTCTCTATCCAGTGACGATGTTAAAACTGTGATCGTGGTCGATATCATGGGAAACAGCCTGAAGTGGTATAACCAGGACAGCCTGGTAAAGACATTTTCGGTCGCAACCGGCCAGCCCAAGTACCCGACACCGCTTGGCAAATATTACATAATTCGTAAAGAAGCCAACCCGGTCTGGATAAATCCCAACGTGGAATGGTCGAAGACCATGCCGCCTAAAATTGACCCCGGCCCGGACAATCCGCTGGGTGTGCGAGCGCTGGTAACCAGCGCGGCAGGGGGAACCGTCCTCATCCATGGCACCGCCAATCTCACTCCCGGATTGTACTCCCACGGTTGCATCAGGATGGCCAACTGGGCCGTATTGGAGCTCTTCGATAGCGTCAATACGGGCACCCCGGTCTTCATCTGGACATCGAAGCCGGTGCCGCCGCCTACCGAGGGGCCGGCGGTCGGACCGGAGGATCCGGGCTTGGGCCAAGGGCAGACGCAGCAACCGACGCAATAGTGGATGGGCCCCACTGGCAAGCTTTTCCAGATATCCGAGGAGGTTCGATGCGTGTTGCGGTTATAGGGGCGGGGGCGATGGGAAGTATCGTATCCTACCTTCTCTCCGCGGAGCACGAGGTCGTTCTTTTCGAGAACAGGCGGGACCGGGTAGAGGAAGTATCCAACAATGGTGTCAGGCTGCAAGGGGCTCTTGACGGCCAGGCCTTCGTCGCCATCGAATCCAAGCCACAGCCTGCTGAGCCGTTCGATTTCATAATCCTTGCGTTCAGCGCGGCCTTCACCGTTGAAGGCCTCAGGCCGCTCTCTCCTTTCGTACACCGCGATACAGTATACGTCTCCTTTCAGGAGGGAAGCGCGATTGAAGAACTGGCAAAGGTCGTAGGAGGCGACAGGGCGGCCGCTTGCTTGTCGGAGGTCTCGGCAATCGAAGCGGACGGCGGGGAAGTGGAGGTGGAGGAGCTGAAATCCTTCCTTCTCCTCGGCTACCGAACCGAAGCGGCACTTCGCTTCGAGCCTTTCATCTCGGCCATGACGGCTGCTTGCCCCGGCAATACAACAACGAGCGAGGATCTCACGGAAGCCATATTGAAGCGGCTGCAATCCGTCGCTCCGGTCAGTGCGCTCTGCGCGATAACGGGAGGAGTTCCGGAGGAGATACGCGCAATCGACGAGATCGATTCCCTCTGCCTTGAAGCCGCCGCGGAGTTCGGGGAGGTGCCCGTTGCTCCCTGGGACGACGCGGTTTGGAAGCGGATAAAACCTTCCATGTTGAGGGATATCGAGGCCGGGATGAAGACGGAGATAGATTACCTTGGCGGCTGGATTGTTTCCCGGGCGGCGGCCGCGGGGAAAAGAGTTCCGGTGAGTAGTGCCCTGGTATCGATGGTCAAAGAAATCGAGTCGGGCCGGATGGAACCCGGCCGGCAGGCATTGAATGAACTGAGGCGGCGTATAGAAGAAGAAAAAAGGATGTCTCTATACTAAGGCCGGTGCAAGATGTGGTCCCTCAACTCCCTGCGAGAAGGTTTACCGAGGAAGGTCCGGGGCAATTCATCCAAAAAGGTCACGCTTTGAGGGCATTTATAATAGACAAGCGATTCCCTTATGAATTCTATCAAGGCCGTTTCGGAAACCTCTCGCCCGCGCTCTAGAACCACAAAAGCGTGTACTACTTCGCCCTTTACGGGATCCGGCCCGCCGATTACCGCCGCTTCCTTTACCGCGGGGTGTTTCTCGATCACCATTTCAACTTCGGAAGGGTAGAGATTGAAGCCTCCCGTTATAATCAAATCCTTCTTGCGCTCGACGATAAAGATGTAACCCTCCTCATCCATGTAGCCTATGTCCCCGGTATGCAACCAGCCTCCACGCAGCGCCTTGTCGGTGTCCTCCTTGTCGTTGAGATAACCTTTCATCACGTTCGGCCCGCGAACCGTTATCTCCCCGGGGCTTCCCGCCGGTAACTCCCTTTCGTAGCCGTCCCGGATTTTCACCTCGACCCCATATATGGCCGGCCCTACGGAACCCGGCTTTACCTCGAGTTCAGGCCTCTGGCATGAGACCACCGGCGACGCTTCCGTAAGCCCGTATCCCTCATAAAGGAAGGCGCCGAATTTTTGGCGAAAAGCCCGTAACACTTCTTCGGGTAGGGGGGCGGCTCCGGTTTGCAGTCTCTTCCAACTTTTGCAGTTGTACTGCCAGGCGCGTGGATGGTTAAGCATCTGGATATACATGGCCGGCACGCCGGTCATCGTCCTCACATGGTATTTCTCCGTAAATTCGAATACGGCCTCGGGATCGAACCAGCGCATGAGCACATAGGTAAGCCCGGAAAGCCAGGGGAGGAAGGACATAGTAAGGCCGTAAGCATGGGAAAGGGGGAGGGCGGATACTGCGATTTCGTCCCGGGTTATATGGTTCGAGATGGCGAGGGAGTGAACATTGGAGCCTATATTCTTGTGCGTAAGCATGACACCCCTGGGTTTTCCCGTCGTTCCCGAGGTGTAGAGAACCGCTGCCAAGTCGTCATCGGCGAGGTCGGGGAGAGTCTCCAGAACCTCCGCTTGATTCTCGATCAGCTCCTCGAGGAGCAAGGTGCCCGGATGCGGTTCGCTCCCCGTCAGGATTACCGCACCCGCCTCGACAAGCTGGGGGCAGGCGAGCCGCACTTTTGGCAGCAGCTCGGGGGAGGTGGCTATGTATTTCGCACCCGAATTCTCCGCGATCCAGGACAGTTCTTCCGCGCTAATCAAGAACATGGTCGGGCAGAATATAATGCCGCTCTTCGCGCAGGCTATATACAGATTAACAATATCCGGGAGATTCTCCATGTGGATGAGGAGAAGATCGCCCGGCTGCAAGCCCAAGGCTTTGAGGCCGTTTCCGAGACGGGAAAGGCGGTCGTATCGCTGGTGATTCGTAATTGATTCACCCTCGAAATAGACCATGGGATATTCGGAGTAGACATGATAATTGCCATCAAAGATATCGGTTAGAATAGTCACCTTCAACCGCCTCCTGGCCCTATTTTAACAGTAACGATGGTGCAGGGCTGTTGAGGCTCAGCGGAGGAGGCGCATCAATCCTCCGACTCGCAGGGCGTTCTCGGGGCAGATTTCGTAGCAGCAGTAGCAGGAGATGCACTGGTTGTAATCGAAGCTGGGATAATTTACTACCTCGATTGCGCGCACCGGACAGCTTTCGGCGCAGGCTCCACAGGCGACGCACTTGGATTTATCGACTTTGATCTGTGGCCTGGCAAGGCGCCGGCTGATTAATCTGTGGCCTATTCCCCACGGATCGAGGCGCATGAGATTGGCGGGGATGCGAAAGCGCGGGAGGAGGGGGATCTCACCGCTGATATCGACCTCTTCCAGGCTCCCCGGTCCAAGCCCCCTGGTCATGACCGTCCTCTGTGTGGCCACCTTCATTGGGTCCAGCCCGGTCATTCGGCAAAAGGCGAGATCTATGGCAGTTGCATTATCGGAGGCCATAAGACAGCCGATTCTCCTGGGCTTGCCGCCCGAGGGGCCGTTTCCCTCCATGCCGATAATGGCATCCATGATGACCAGATCCGGAGGCCTGATGGCATAGACATCGGCGACAAGTTCGCCGAAATCCTCATGGCGGGGAGCCGCGGCGTGCAGCCTGGTTTTGTCCGCCCCCACAACGAAACCGTAGCTGTTCTTCACACCTCCGGTAATGACGGTTCCCATATGTGTCTTGAACTTGGGCAGCGAGATGAGGATGTCGACCTCCAGTATCTCCGAGCTGATGGAAACGCTCTCAACGAACCGCGAATCGATCTTGAAACGGCGGGGGCGCAATGTGAGATTTACGAAGTCGTCACCCGCCGCTTCCCCGGCCCCGCTCACCCGGGCGGTTTTTGCCACCATACCGTAGCCACGGATGCCGGGATTATCGCCGATCATCACCCGGCAGCCCCTTTCACGCAGTTGCCGGCGAACTGTTCGGATAAGCGCGGGATGGGTGACTACCGCCGAGTCGGGGCTGAAGGGGCCCAGCAGGTTGGGTTTGACAAGCACGTTCTTGCCGGCGAATTCGAGCCCGCTTGCATCTAATATTCCGGCGACCGATTCATTCATACGGCGCTCGTCGTAATCAGCGAGCTTCTCGATAATCAGAAATGGCATCTGTTTACACCTACCTTGTCACTCATTTTATGAGTATTCGCGGGTTTTAAACACAACCCGCGGGGAAAGCCTGATCGAGAAGGCTTGACCCCCCGCGCCTTCTCGGTCGGCCCAGGGAGGAGGTAACCGAGCAGGCCCGAAAACTATATGTGAGGTGCTCAAGGATACTTCTTGGAGGAAGCAATGGGTTTCTTCGCCCGCCTATGCCGCGATCATGCCAAAGCCGTTGTTATAATATGCATACTGCTCACCCTACCGGTTGCAGCCGGGATGTTCAGGATCAAGGTCAAAGCCGGCCAGAAGGACCTTATCCCGACTAAGTATGAGACATCGAGGACGCTCGACCAGGTGGATGAACTTTTCGGCGGTATCACCTATGAGATACCGATGATCCAGAGTAACCACCTCCTTGAATACCCCATGATCAAGAAATTCCTCCTGCTCGAAAAGGAGGCCGAGAAGAATATTGGCGACCAATATTACGTCTCGATACAGCACTATCTGAGCGCGTTTGCGCTCAACGCTATCGCCGAGGCGAAACAGCGGGCTGGGATCGAAATCACAGATATCTCAACCATTTTCGCATTGGAGGCCAGCACTCAGCCGAGCCTGCTTCATCCCGATCAGATGGTTCCCTTTCCCCAAGTCATAGAGGAAGGGGTTCAACTCTACCTGGCCGATCCCACCGCACGGAAATGGATGACGGAAAAACAGGGATTGCAGGGCTTGCTTTCGATTGACATGAAGTATGCGCAGGTCTTGATCAAGATCAATCCTGACCTGAGCAGTGCCGAGGAAAAAGAAGCGGCCGTCAAGATCGAGGATTTCTTCCATTCTTATTTCGAGGAGAGCGATCCGCCGGCCTCAGTTGTGGTGGGCGGCGACCCCTCCATCAACAGAGATCTCGAGGAATATGTATATAAAAGCTCATGGTTTCTGGGGCTGCTGGCCTTCGGCCTGCTACTGCTGTTGCTGTATCTCTTCTTCCAGAGGATAACGGATGTTATCTTTCCTTTGTTCACAATTGTTATTGCAGCTATTTGGATTTACGGTTTAATGGGATGGATAGGCTATCCCTATACTGAAATCTCGATAGCCCTGGGGCCTCTCGTTCTGGGCATCAGCCTGGGCGACCTCCTCTACATGATCACCCGTTTTTACGAGGAGTTGGGCATCCGGGGGCAGGCGCGCAAGGCGAGCACCAAGGCGATAGTGACAGTCGGTGTGGCCACTTTTATCGTCGCAGTCTGTACGGTGGTTGCCTTCTTTTCCTTCCGGCTCTCGGATTTCGATGTCCTTCAGCAATTCGGGATTATGGCGGCCGTGGGGGTAGGGGTCGCTTTTGTCTTCACGGTTACCCTGCTGCCATCCTTGATGATACTGAGAGAGGATTACCACAAGTCCCGCGGCAAAGAGGGTCCGGCAAGAGGCACCAAGCTGTTCGACCGCGAGCGCCGGTTCCGCATCGAATCGTTACTGGAGAGGATAGCCGGGGCATCGAAGAGCCATGCTTCGGCCGTTCTGGTTATATTCGGTTTCATTGTCCTCATCTGCCTGCTCGGCTCTTTCCGTCTGACGACTGAACCCGATCTGCGAGCCTTGGCACCGAAAGGCCTCCCGGCTCTGGAGGCGCAGTACGCAGAGGAGGCTGTTTTCGGCGGCCAGCAGCAGGACGTGCTGCTCTTGACGGGGGATGTCTTGCAGCCGCAGGCATTGCTCGCCATGCACGATTTCCAGGAAAGGCTGGCCGCGACTCCCTATTTTGACGAAGGCAGCACTTCCAGCATTGGAGAGCTGGTGCACGATTTCCGCATGTCGGGATCGGGCGGTTCGGTAGGGCAGGAGGGCGAAGACTTCGCCGCTTATATTCCATCGAGTAAGGCGGAAGTCGAAGAGACCATAGCGAGAATAGGTTCTTTGATGGGGCCACAAGAGGGCTTCTTGATTTCGGAGGACCATCAGGCGGCACTGGTAAATATCATGAGCGAGGGGGCGAAGACCAACGAAGAAGTGCGGGACCGCTACAAAATCCTTAATGAAAATGCCGCCGCATGCTTCGATCCCATTGGCATAAATTGGAAACTGGCGGGTATAACCCCGCTCACCGAGAATATGCTGGGGAACCTGGTTCCCACCCAGGTATGGACGGCCATCCTCGCCCTGGGCCTCTCGGCGCTGGTCCTCATGCTAATATTCCGTTCTATAGTCTACGGACTGATCGCGCTCTCCGTTCTCGCTGTCTCCATCGCGGCCGAAATGGGGTTCCTGGTACTGATGGATTGGAAACTGGACATGATGACCGTGCTCATCGCTTCCATCGTAATAGGCGTGGGGATTGATTTCGGAATTCAATTCATCTATAGGTTCAGGGAGGAGCTCAAGCGGTCGGGGACCGTGGAGGAGGCACTCGATACAACAATACGGACGGTGGGAAAACCGATTATAGCGGGTGCCATATCTATGGCCATCGCCTTCGCCATTATTGTATTTTCCCGCATGGCCCCCATTCAGCGCTTCGGTGCCATAACCGCCGTCTGCCTGCTTGTCTCCCTTGCTGCCAGTATGCTGGTGGTCCCCTCGCTACTGGTCCTCATGGCCAGGCGCCAAGCCCGCGCCGCCTCCAAAGAATAAAAGCTACACAAAGGTGCCTGACACCTTTGTGTAGGTCTCCTCCAAGGCTACACAAAGGTGCCTGACACCTTTGTGTAGGGTTAGGCGAGGTTGAGGAGGCGAGCGAAGGCTTTTCCCATTATTATCTCCGTCTCCTCGGGTGTGAAGGAGATTTCCGGGCAGGCGGTGAGATTGGGTTCGGTCACGGCCTTCACCCAGTCGCCCCATTGGCACAGGACATTAAGGTAAGGTCCGTCTGTTCCGAAGAAGACCCGCCAGGGGCCGACCTGATCGATAACAGCGCGCAGCATACGGTAGAATTCCACCGGGTGGCTGAGGTACCTCATCTGCCAGCCGGAGAAATCGAAATAGATGTTGGGTTTGATCTCCGCTACGAGCAACGCTTCTTCCCAGAGGCCGTGGGAAACATGGGCCATGATAATGGGCAGGTCGGGAAAATCGGCGGCCACGTCATCAATGTTGATGGGCTGTGCGAAACGCCACTTCATGGGAGCGGGCTGGGTTCCGGTGTGGAAAACGACCGGAATCTTGTACTCCATGCATTTCTCATAAAAGGGATAGACGACCGGGTCGTAGGGAAAATAGCCCGAGGTCGGGTGCAGTTTTAAACCTTTCATACCCCACTCCTCGAGGCCGCGCTTGAAAAGGTCTAGCCCCTCGGGGCGCCGGGGATCGACCGTAAAGAAAGGCAACAGGCGATCGGGGAAACGAGCGGCCGCCTCAGAAATAAGCCGGTTCTGTTCTTCCATCGAGACAGCCGGCTCGCCGGCCGACAGCCCGTAATCGACGGCGAAAATACATGATTTATCAACTCCGGCCAGGTCCATATTGGCAACGGTCTTCTCGCCTGTCGTGTCCTCGAGTACGGGCATGAGATTGTTCACCAGTTCTTCCGCGTCGGGGTAGATGCCCGTCGCCTTTCCCATGGGCGCAGTGGCCACTCTTGCCATTCCTATAAAGAAACTGCGGTCGATCCAATCCCTTCCGACAAGATGAACGTGGGAATCGATAATCATCCGGATCACCCCTTTTTACGATGCTCGCCTAACCGAAAATCCTGCCTCGCATAACTATATATCTCCGAGATGGCAGCGAACAGCCGTTCCTACCAAAAGGGCTTGGTGGTCGTCTTGCCGAACGATATGATGGGAAGACATGAGCGAAAGGAGCTGAATGGGATGCTCGGCTTGTATTACGATGGCGAGCTTCAGTTAAGGGACGATCTGCCCATGCCAGTGAGGGCTCCCGGCGAGGCATTGGTAAAAGTTCTCGCTGCGGGAATCTGCCATACCGATATCGAGATCGCGAGGGGCTACATGGGTTTCAAGGGCATCCCTGGACACGAGTTTGTGGGATTGATCGAAGAAGCAGATGATCCACGCATGGTGGGAGCGCGGGTGGTCGGAGAGATCAACTGTTCATGCGGTGTCTGTCCCATGTGTATGGAGGGCAAGGCGAACCATTGTGCTACCAGGATGACGCTGGGAATAAGTGGAAGAGACGGAGCCTTCGCGGAATATCTGACTCTGCCGGTGTCCAACCTGCACACGGTCCCCGATACCATGCCACTGTACACGGCCGTCTTTATCGAGCCGCTCGCTGCCTGTTTCCGCATCATAGAGCAGGTTCATATAAATCCGAGCCTGAGGGTCGCCGTCCTCGGTGACGGCAAGCTGGGACTCCTGGCCGCCCAAGTGATGCGACTCACCGGTTGCAGCCTGCTCGCCATCGGCCGCCATACTCATAAGATGAAGGTTCTCGACCGCTTGGGGATCCGTACCGTTGCCGAGAGCGAGCTGGATGTCGGAATGCGCTTCGATATAGTTGTGGAATGTACGGGGAAGCCGGAGGGCTTCGATCTTGCGTGCGTCCTTATCGATCCAGCCGGGATAATAGTGCAGAAGAGCACTTTTCTCGAGAGGGTGGATATAAATATATCCCGCCTGGTAGTGGATGAGATCCAGGTGGTAGGGTCGCGCTGCGGCCCCTTTGAGCCGGCGATCAGGAGCCTGGCCAGAGGTTTGATAAACGTTCAGGAGCTGATCGATAGAAGGTTCCCGCTCGAAATGGGCTTGCAGGCCTTCGAGTACGGTATGCGGGAGGAGTCCCTGAAGGTCATCCTCGAAATGCGGGGCTATCCGGCGGTGCGGGCGGCGAGTTGATGAAACTGGAAGACCTGCTAGCCGTATCGCGCGGCGACAAAGAAGCCGATCTGATTCTAGCCAACGGTCGGGTGGTCGATGTCTTCAAGGGCCGTATCATTCAAGAAGATGTGGCCATAAGCGACGGTTGGATAGTGGGGACGGGCACCCGAGCAGCGGGCGAGACCATAGATCTCAAGGGGGCGTTTCTCTGCCCGGCCTTTATCGACGGGCACGTCCATATCGAATCATCCATGGTCAGCCTGCCCGAATATGCCCGTGCCGTGCTTCCACACGGGACCGCCGCCGTAGTCACCGACTACCACGAAATCGCGAATGTGCTTGGTGTGGACGGCGTATCCTACATGCTCGCGGCCGCAGCGGATGTACCACTCGACGTATTTGTAATGCTGCCGTCTTGCGTCCCCGCTACTCCTTTCGAGACTTCGGGCGCGATATTGGAGGCCGAGGATTTGATTCCATTGCTGGCCGAGCCGGGCGTAATAGGGCTCGGTGAAGTAATGAACTTTCCGGGAGTCGTATCAGGAGATCCTTCCGTGCTCAATAAAATCAAGGCTTTTGCGGGCAGGCCCATCGACGGGCATGCGCCGGGTCTTTCCGGCAGCCAATTGGATGCCTATATTGCGGCCGGGATAGAGTCGGATCACGAGTGCGTTACGGCAAACGAGGCCGAGGAAAAATATTCCAGGGGCATGTACATATTCGTACGGCAGGGTTCGACGGCGAAGAACTTAGCCGCTCTCCTCCCGCTGATCAACGAAATGAACCAGGACCGCTTCATCTTCGTCGACGACGACCGGCAGCCCGCCGACCTTTCAGCCGAAGGCCACATGGATGGCATCCTCCGCGAAGCCGTGGGGAGGGGGCTGGATCCGATGATTGCCTTGCGCATGGTAACCATCAATACAGCAAGAAGGTTCGGCTTGCCCGGGCGGGGCGGCATCGCTCCCGGCTGGAAGGCGGACCTGGTGGTGCTGGAGAATCTCGAGAGTTTCCGTGTGCAGCAGCTATTCAAGGATGGCAAGAAGTTAGCGGAGGGGGGCGAGCTCCTCGCCGAACTTCGAGCGGGAGCGCCGGCACCCGGCGCCATGAATATCGGATGGAAGATAATGTCAGGCATACAGGTAAGGGCGGCCGGGGACCGGGTACTCGTCATCGGAGTCGTGCCCGACCAGATCATAACCAGCCGCTTGGAGGAAGCGGCAGCTATAGAAGCAGGAATGGTAGTGCCCGATATCGGGCGGGATATTTTGAAAATATGCGTCTTCGAGAGGCATCGGGGAACCGGGAACGTCGGTGTCGGGTTCATAAGAGGCTTCGGTTTGCATAGCGGAGCTCTCGCTTCCACTGTTGCGCATGATTCTCACAACCTGATGGTGGTGGGGACAAACGATGAAGACATTCTGGCGGCGGCAAGAGCCGTGGAGGCGATGGGCGGCGGCCAGGTGGTGGTAAAGGAGGGCGAGACGCTCGCCGAACTGCCCCTGGACATCGCAGGCCTAATGTCCAGCATGCCCTTGAGGGAGGTTGCGGATCGAGTGGAGCTGTTGCGAAAAGCGGCGAGAGCCTTGGGATGTTCGCTCGAAGACCCCTTTATGACCCTTTCCTTCATGGCCCTGCCAGTGATACCGGAACTAAAGATGACCGACTGCGGCCTTTTCGATGTTGCGAGTTTCTCGCACGTGCCCCTGTTCGTCTAAAAATACTTTTTCTTGGACCTTCTCGAGAGCAAGGCAAGGCGAGCCCGCAGATAGCTTACAAGAACGGCCAAGAAGATTATGGAGGCGGCCACTGCCGCCGCGCGCGAGGGATCGGCGAAGAACGCTTCCATTTTTTCGGTCCATGCCCTCAAGCCATCCACGGCTTGTTCCACTTCCTCGCTCAAGTGCGAGAACGAGTCGACCTGGTAGCGAGTGGTTTTTACCGAATCGAGCGCGTCTTCTATCACATGTTTATCCTATTCTATCCTTGTTCATAATGAAAACACGGGCGCTCAAGTGTTTAAGCGAGGCGAGCTTTTTGTGTTATACTTTTAGCGCTGTAGAACGGGCTATTACAACATCTTTTTAGATAAAATTTTGGAGGTAAGCATGGAGATTAAGAATGTTTTCGTCGTGGGCTCCGGCCTGATGGGAGGCGGAATAGCGCAGGTTTCGGCGGTAGCCGGCTATAAGGTGAAAATGCACGATGTGGATGACGAAAGAACCTCAAAAGGCCTTGATGCGATAAAGAAGTCACTCGAGAAGTTCGTGTCCAAGGAGAAACTGAGCAAGGAACAGTACGAAAGCGCTGTGGCAAACATCTCGACAACCACCAAGCTCGAAGACGCGTCGGATGCCGATTTCGTCGTGGAAGCCGTGTTTGAGAGCCTTGATGTTAAGAAGGACGTCTTCGGCCGCCTGGACGAGATCTGCCCCCCGCACACCATACTGGGGAGCAACACCTCGGCCATCCCGATTACTGCTATAGCTTCGGTCACCAAGAGGCGGGGCCAGGTTCTCGGTACTCATTTCTTCAGCCCGGTGCCCCTCATGCGGCTCTGTGAGATCATCAGGGGGCTGGAGACCTCACAGGAGACGATGCAGACCGCCGAGTTGTGGGCACAGTCCCTCGGCAAGGAAACGGTGATCATCCGTAAGGATCATGCGGGCTTTATCGCCAACCGGCTCTACATTCCGATGACAATGGAAGCTGTGAGGATGCTCGAGGAGGAAGTAGCGTCACCGGATCATATCGACAAGGCTATGCGGCTCGGCTACAACCTTCCGATGGGTCCGCTCGAGCTTGCCGACATGGTTGGGCTCGATGTGATAAGCGGTGCCGCCACGGCTATCTACAACGATATTGATGACCCCAAGTACTACACCCCGCCATTACTCAAGCGCATGCTCGCCGCGGGGCTTCTAGGGCGCAAGACCGGCAAAGGATTCTACGATTACTCGAGCGGTAAGCAGGAAAACTATTGGAAGATGTAGTCGCGGCAAGCGAATTGGCGCACGGCTTTTTTCAAGGGGAAAACGATAGATGGCAGAGGCTAGGGAAACCATAACCTTCGAGAAGATGGGTCAGGCGGGATGGGTCTATTTTTCCCGTCCCGATCGCATGAATGCGCTGGCTCCCGAATCCCTGCGCGAACTATGGTCTGTGATCGGAAAACTGGAGGGCGATGCCGGCATCCGGGCGGCTGTCTTTACCGGACGTGGGGAGGCTTTCTGCGCGGGATTGGAGATGGCCGGCATGGAGAAGATTTCACCGCTTGCAGCCCGGCGCCGTTCGCGCGAAATACAGATGCTTACCAATCGCATTGCCGAATTGTCCATCCCCACCATAGCAGCAGTGAATGGGGTTGCGATGGGCGCGGGACTCGAAATATGCCTCGCCTGCGACTTGGCCATAGCTTCAACCACGGCGCGTTTTGCCTTCCCTGAGATACGGTTGGGAATGATTCCCTTCGGAGGGGGGACCCAGAGGCTTGCCCGGCTCATCGGCCTGAGGCGGGCCAGGGAAATGATACTCGCGGGAAGGATTCTCACTGCCCCTGAAGCCCTCGATTGGGGTTTGATCAATGCCGTTGCTGACCCTGCTGATCTGGCATACCAGGTCGAGGAGGAGTCGAAGATGCTCGCCCAAGGGGGGCGCATAGCGCTCTTTCAGGCCAAGCGTTGCCTCAACCATTCCTTGGATCTGGACATCAATCGAGGCTTGGAATACGAAACGGAATGTTTCACCACTTGTTTTTCCAGTGGCGAGCCGATATCCGGGCTGAAGCGTTTTACTCCCAAAACCGAAGAGCCGAAGGCCGCCGGACCGGAGAGTTTCCCGCGGATCGGCCGGCCGGCGGTTCAAGAAGCAGCTCCTACTGCGCCCCAACAACCTAGTTTTTCACCGCCACCCCCTCCCGTGCCGCCTGCTCCCCCTGAGGAGCCGGAAGAAGAAGAAGATATTTTCGAGTAGGCCTGCGACCGTAATGAATCGAAACCTGCCCCTCTTGTATCTCACGTTTATTCTGCCTCAGCTATAATAAGGAAGTTTCATGGAGGTTGTTCGTCATGCAGGTAAAGGTACATTTCGTCGGGATGTTCAAGCATCATACCAAGGATGCGGAAAAAGAATACGAACTGCGCGAAGAGGCCACAGTTGGCGAGCTGCTCCTGGCCGTAGGCAGAGATTACGGTCGGCGTCTTCCCGAGCAGATGTGGGATGCCGCGGGAGAGAGGTTTCATCCTACGATTAGCGCCGTGCGCAAGGGTTCTACTGCTCTCGAAAGCGAGGAGCAGTTGAAGGAAGGGGATGAGATCTACATCTTCACCCGCATGGCAGGCGGGTAGGGGACGGTCCATGGGCAAGAGGCGGCTGAAAGCGGCGATCATCTCCGATGCATGGGGCTATGGGCTGATGGAGACTAAGCCGTATCCGCTCTGGCTGGTGCGCTACTGGGCCATTCGCAATAAAGCCCTCCTGGTACCGGAGTACGGCGCTATGTATATAGCCTCCTTCCTCAAGAGTCGCGGAGTGGATGTAACCGTCCTCAACCTTATAGCCGATGTATTCACCTCGGAAGATTGGTTCCGGGAAACGAAGGAGGGCCTGGGGGAGGATGATCTCTCGACCGTGCCGATAGGCGGGGATCAAGCGCTCGCTTCGATGCGTGAGAATTTCGACGATGCTCTCAATAAATTGCAGCCCGACATAATTCTGTTTCCCATTTCAATCTATTACGTGGCTCTTCATGCCCGCGAAATGCTCAAACGCCTCAAAGGGAAAATGCCGGAAACCAGGATTATCGCCGGCGGCATCTATTCGACTATGCATCCGCAGGAGTTGATGCATGATGGAGCCGCCGATTTCGTGGTGCGGGGAGAAGGGGAATGGACGGCTTGGGAATTGCTGGAGGCGATTTCCAGGGGAGAGCGCGATTTCTCGGCCATCGACGGCCTGAGCTGGCGGGATGAGGGCGGTAGAATCATACATAATCGCGATAGGGCGCGCGAGAACGATATTGATCAGTTTCCGCATATTTATACGGTCACGGACGAGTTCAAGATAAAGGAGAGGCACCGGCTTCTCAAATCGCTCAACCCGTTCGATGATTATATCCCGGGTGACGGTTTCCTGACCTCGCGGGGCTGTCCCGAGCGCTGCGCTTTCTGTCTGGATCCGGCTGTCTGGAAGCGCAAAACAAGATTCCACTCACCTGCCTATGTACGGGAGGTGCTTGAATATTGCTGGGATAATTTCCCAAATGGTGATCGCACCTTCTTTTTTGGCGATGCGACTTTCGCACTGAACCGGCCGCGACTTGCCGCGCTGCTCGAGGAGGCCAGGAAGTTCGATTATTCCTATAATATCCAGACCAGGGCTGATTCATTGATCCCTGAAGTCCTCGCCGGACTCAAGGCGAGCAACTTCACTACAGTCGCCATTGGAGCCGAGTCTCTCGATAATAGGGTGCTTCGGGATGTGATCAGGAAAAGGACTACCCGGGAGGAGATTCTTGCGGCCGCTCGTGGAGTGCGCGAATGCGGTCTCAATCCCATCCTGACCTTTATCGCCGGCCTTCCCGGCGAGCGGCGCGAAAGCCTGGAACATACCGTGGAGACATTGCGCACAGAAGGCATTAAGGAGGCCACCTTCTTCCCCCTGGTTGTTTTTAAAGGGACCGAGCTTTATGAGCTTTTCTTGAAAACTTTTAACGAAGAGGAGAGGGAGAAGCTGAGGCTCAATCGCTGGTCGGAGGAGTTTTGCTTCATAAACGAAGAATTTGAATCAATGCAGGAACTTATCGCTTACACCCAATATCTCAATGACTCCATTCGCGCGTAATAGGGCATAGGACTTGTTTATGTTTAGGCACGACCCCATGTTTAGGGAAAGAAAAGGGCCCACCGGAGGGGGTACCGGCGGGCCGGACGGAGGGACAGTTGTGGTTGAGGGCTGTCGGGCTATGGCGGTGTTTCCGCAATAGGGGGAAATACGCTGTCCCTCACTCTTCAATCTCTTATCAACACTCTTCAGTTGTTCTACCTCTATAGTCGCCAGACCAGGATATTTTCCTATCGCCCGAAAGGGTGATTAAGCCCTTCCTTTGGTCCAGCCGATTATCACCTCCTCTTGATTAAGTGGAAGAACCGGAGCTCTGACCATAACCGCCTGCGCCGGGGGCAGTAGGATTCAACATAATCTGAGCCGCCTGGCTCGAGTTGGACGTATCGGCGATCACGACAACGGAATCACCGACTTCGATCTCGCTCACCGACGCGCTTTGGTTGTTGTTCATAATCTTTGTCGAGCTCGTAATGCTATAAGTCATGGTCGAACCGGCTCTCGTATCCTGCAATGAGATACTTGATGCATTTATCGCAGTGACCTGTCCCATGGTGCCTCGGCTTCCCATCGGCCCGCTCGTTCCATCCTGCTGTCCCGGAGTCGGCTGTCCTGCCTGGTCGGGATTGACCGCCGCACTCGCGCTCGGTTGTTTGCCCTTCTGGTAGCTGATCCCTCCATAGAAGCTCGCACCCGCAACCACTATGAGAATCAGGAAACCGATCACTGGCACGAGCCAAACCGGCCGGCGTTTTCTTGGAGTTTCTATTGCCTGATGTTCCTCCAATTCGTAGTTTTCCAATCTGGACCTCCTTTCTCTACGGATATTCATCCATGATCCAAAGATAAGGGCGGGATGTTATCGACTTATGGAGGAAAAATGGGCAAAATGTAAAATCGTGAGCATGCGGAGGCCGGGAAGCCCTCGAACTCCTGCTCTTCTTCGGAAAAACGCTTCCTGTCTGGGTGAAATCAATGCAGCAGACCATCGAGGATGCTATGCTTCCCTTAGATGAGTTTGCGAGGGAGATGATGAGAGATCTCCGTCTCCTCGAGGTGGGTGGGGCCCTCCTCGATCGGCAATTTCAAAAGCTGCTTTTCCAGGGGAGATGGCTCTCGAATTCCGAACACAAAGCCCTGCTCATTTAGGAGCAGGCGGCGGGAAGGAGCGAGGATGGGAGAAAAAGAGGTCATATCGCCCGATGAGATCTGGCATGAATCCGAAGGCTTATCCCAGAGAGTACGCAAGCTGCGCGACGAATACTATTCCATCGATAAGCGCCCCTATTTTCGCAATGAAGTCATGCCTTTTTCGACCGGCACCGATTGGGATGCCGTCTGGTCCCCGGTAAACTGGGGGATCATTCCCGAACTCGTACCTTTCATGGGAGCCTTTTCCGAATCGCTGCGAGTGCTTGCCCGGGAAGTGGAGCTCCCGGAGGGATTCTGGGATAAGTCGCTCATCATGCGAAGGGCGATCTTTTTTGCCGCGGTATGCGAAAAGCATCTGCCGGTTCAGATACTCGACGGCGAACTTATCGTGGGCGGCCAGTTCAACACCGCCCTCTCCAAATGCCACAATCGCAATGAGGCGAAACGCTGGGGTAAAGATGTGAAGAAATGGTGGAAGCGCTGCCAGGAGATCAACGAATTGGGGATGGGGAATACGGGAGCGGTTCCGGGTCACCTTATTCCGGATTATCCCAGGGTGCTGCGGGAAGGGCTATCGGGTATATGCGGAGATCTCGAGGAGCGAAAACGGCGGGAAGGGGACGAAGTACATTCGGATTTTCTGGAAGCGCTGATGATATGCTGCCGGGCGGCCGGGAACCTGGCCGAACGCTACGCGGCGGAGGCTGAACGCCTGGCGGGTGAAGAGCCGGACATCGCCCGGGCGGAAGAGTTGCGGGAGATAGCGCGAATCTGCGCCAAAGTGCCCTGGGAGCCGGCGTCAAATTTTCACGAAGCGCTACAATCAATCTGGTTTACGCATATGCTTATCATGGCCGCCGAATCGTATCCTGGAGCCGGCCTCTCCCATGGTCGCTTCGACCAGTATATGCATCCTTATTACATCGGCGACGTAAGCAGCGGCAGGATTTCTGATGAAAAGGCGAAAGAAATCCTGGAATGTTACTGGATAAAACACAATTATGCCTACGATTTTCAGTGCCGGGTCCTCTCCAACCAGGGCATCAATTCCGGCTTCGGTCAGCTGATGACTATAGGGGGAATCGATGCCGAAGGCAACGATGCTTCGAACGAGCTGACCTGGCTCATCCTCGACGTGATCGAGGAAATGAATATGCTCGAACCTAAGCCGAACATCAGGCTCCACAGAGGAACGCCGGAACCGCTGCTTCACAGGGTGGCCGAGATGATCGCCGGGGCGCAGGGCTCGCCATTCCTTATGAACTTCGATGAGAATTCCATCCGCGGCCTGGCTTGGCAGGGGTTGCCGGAGGAGCGCCTTTGGGACTATGCGCCCGTGGGATGTCTCGAGAATACCCTTCAGGGAGACGACCGCTCGGGGACGGTCGACGTCAATTTCAATCTGGCCAAAGTGATGGAGACGACCTTTTTTGCCGGACTCGACGCCCAGACGAAAAAAAGGTTGGGGCCGGACACCGGCAGGGTCGAGGACTTGGGGAGCTGGCGGGAATTCCGTGAGGCTTTTGAAACGCAACTTCAAGCCCTGATCGATCGCATGCTTTCCATAAGCGATGAGGCTGACCGCTTGAGGTCGCGGTATGAACCTACGCCATACCTTTCCGCCCTGGTCGGTGGTTGTGCGGATAAGGGAAAGGACGTAACCCAGGGAGGGCCGTGGCACAATTTTATAACAGTGGAAGGCGTTGGTTTCGCCACCGCTGCCGATTCGCTGGCGGCTGTAAAGAAGCTCGTTTACGAGGACGGCAGGGTGAAGATGAGCGAGCTGGCCAGAGCGATCCGCGACGATTTCGAAGGCCATGAGAGCCTTCGTCAGACGCTGCTCAACAAAACACCAAAATATGGTAACGACGATGATTACGCGGACGAGATTTCCCGCTACCTCTCACAAGCTTGGACGCGCCTGGTCTTCGAGCGCACCTCTCCGGCTACCGGCCGGCGTTATCGAGCCGGCTACCTTTCCTGGAACTATTGGATCGCATTCGCCCCGGGAACAGCGGCGACGCCCGACGGCAGGAAAAGGGGAACCTATCTATCCAATGCCATAGGGCCGGTAGATGGAAGCGATAGACACGGGCCGACCGCGGTGACTCTCTCGGTCGGGAAAATGGGGCTCGAGACGGCTCCAAATGGCGCATCCCACACCATCAGCTTCAGCCCTTCCTTATTGAGCGACGAGGAGCGGATCGGCAAGCTCATGGCTTTTTTAAGAGCCTACGGTGAAAAGGGTGGAACGGCTTTGCAGATCAACGTAATCGATGCCGAGACGTTGAAAGAAGCCCAAACGCGCCCCGAGGAGTATCGCAATCTGCTGGTCAGGGTGACCGGATATAACGCCTACTTCGTGATGCTCGGAAAGGAAATCCAGAATGAAATCATCGCCCGGGAGAGTCATGCCCTCTGAGGGGGCAGGGCTGACCGGAATCGTCTTCAACGTTCAACGCTACTCTACTGAAGACGGCCCGGGAATCAGGAGCTCCGTCTTCTTGAAGGGCTGCCCCATGCGTTGTGAGTGGTGCCATAATCCCGAAGGATTGGCGCGCAATCCCGAACTGGTCTGGTACGAGGTGCGTTGCATCGCCGCCCGCGAGTGCCTCTCGGCTTGCCCCACGGGCGCATTGACCCTTACGCCCGAGGGAATGGTCATCGCCAGGGATAAATGCGATGCCTGCGGAATTTGTGAGGAAGCATGTCCGGCGGCCGCACTGGAAATAATTGGCAAGATACGCACGGTTGAGGATGTGGCAAGGGAGGCCGCCCGTGACCGCGTTTTTTATGAGAAGTCAGGTGGGGGAGTCACGCTTTCGGGAGGGGAACCGGGGATTCAGGAAGAGTTTTCCATCGCACTGGTCTCCCTGCTCAAGGAGGAAGGCATCCACGTGGCTATCGATACCTGCGGGGGAGTCGGATGGAATCGGCTCGGTCCGGTTTTAGAGGCGGCCGACATGATTCTCTACGATTTGAAAACCATGGATGCGGATGCTCATCTCCGGTACACGGGCATCCCATTGGAGATGGTACTCGATAATGCCAGGCAAGCGGCGAGTAGTGGAAAGGCGATGTGGGTCCGTACCCCCGCCATACCGGGCTATACCGATTCCGAGGATAATATCCGGGCGATTTCCGCTTTCATAAGGGAAGAGCTGCCGGGGGTCGAGCGCTACGATATCCTCGCTTTCAACAACACCTGCGGAGCCAAGTATCGGCGGTTGGACAAAGTTTTTTCATTGGCTGGGGAACCTCTGCTCTCGGAGGAGAAGATGCAGCGGCTTGCGGACGTGGCTTTGGAGGAGGGCGTTGCTGTGGCACGATGGTCGGGAACGATTTCGAAGGGAAAGGGCGCTTGATGATGGACATGCCCAAAGAAGTAAGAGACCTTTTCGTCGAGGAAAGAGCGGCCAAGTTTCTAGCCACGGTTGATGACTCGGGAGGGGTTAACGTAGCCCTGGTTGTCACGCTGCAACCCGTCCCGGAGGAACGTGAGGACCGCTTGATCTTCGGCGAGTTCCTGATGTGGAAGACGAAGGAGAACCTGCTGGCCGATTCGCGGGTAGGTGTGGCGGCCGTAAACACCAAGCTCAAAGCGGCGGCATTGACTGGCGATTTTGGTGGATTCGAGACCAGCGGTCCTTATAAAGACGCCATGGATTTATCGCCTTTTATGCGTTATAACGCCTACTCCGGCGTACGCTCGGCCGGTGTTGTTGATGTCCGGGATTGTGGAGAGATGAGATCTTTTATGGCCGGAATGGTACTGGATCTGATCAGGGTGCGCATACGAAGGGGAGAGGTATCTGCAAATGGCGTGATTCCTCCCCGGTTGGTGCGTGAGAAGTTTCTAAGATTGACATCGATTAAAGGGCTGGCCGTTATAGGGGAGGATGGCTATCCCCGGGTCTATCCTGCACTGACTGTTGCAGCGGCGGGCGAAACCGGTTTCGTGATACGGTCCTCGCCATACAGGCGCGAAATCGAGTCGGCTGGGATGCCCTGCCAGGCGGCCATGTGTGTCGTGACCATGGACGCTATGTCTTACAAGGTGAAGGGCGAACTATCATCGCTTGGGGGTGGCAGTTTCCTCTTCCGGGTGAAGGAAGTCTATAACGCCATGCCGCCACTCGCCGGCGAACTCATCCCCACGCCGTTGCGAGGAATGTAGATCGTTATTGCGAGCGAAGCGAAGCAATCCGAGTGTAAGCATGATGGGCTGCTCTTCCGCGAACCAAGTATTTCCGTCATTGCGAGCGAAGCGAAGCAATCCGAGTGATGAGTGCGGCATCAAATACCCGATAACAATCTAATGAGGCGGCTGGTCTATAGCATGATGGGCTGCTGATTCTTTTAAAAATATACTGAAAGATCGTACCAACCTGGATTGCAGGAATTGATCAATGCTTCTTTTTTCTTCCGCGAACCGCCTTTTATTTGTTTCTCCCTGATGATCGCGTCCTCGATTGAATCGTATTCCTCGTAATAGACCAACTTCTTGATGTTGTACTTCTTGGTGAAACCCTTTTGCAGAGCCTCCTGATGCTCCCGGATCCTTCTCTCGAGGTTATTGGTGACACCAGTGTAGAGAACCTTGTTGTGAATGTTTGTCATGATATAGACGTAGAATTCTTTTTTCATGGTTA
>Ga0154635_123_pt1 | contig 27757 bp, 47 predicted proteins | sample Rifle2008BG13ft_FD_116064 | JGI IMG/M metagenome (GOLD analysis project Ga0154635, IMG submission 116064) | Solincola sediminis RBG_13_55_18
GAACGGTTACAGGTACGAGCTCCACGGCGACAGCAGCCGTCACCGGAACCAACTCAGGGAGTGGACCGGGAGTTAAGGCCGTCAACACGGGTGGCGGTAATGCGCTTTGGGTGGAGGGTGACACCTCGGCACCAGTAAGAGCAGCTCTACATATCGTTCCTCAGGACAACTTCCCATCGTCTCCTGTGAGGGGCAATATTGTTCCTCTGTCTTCCGGTGGAGGGGTTAGCACATACGACGGAACTCGAGAAAACAGACTGTGGCGCCGAGTTTTCGGAGATACTGGTGGGTCGTTTTCGGTCGCCACCACGCCTGGGACAACCGCTGCTATCAGTTTCACCATTCCGATCGGGTACCTTCGAACGTATGGGTACGGAGCGATCCGCATCCTTGCGGATGTTTCGATCTCGGCACAAGTCGGCGGTCCGGCCATCACATACGAGATACTGTTCGGTGGCTATGTGATTGCAAACGGATCATCCGCAGCGGTAGCCGCACTCGACGGGTGCATCCTGGTTTCCGATATCTTGGCTGCGTTTTCAGGTCAAACCTGCTCGGGGAGGTCTCAAAACACCAGCGCAACAGGAGCGATTGGTTCAATGGGTCTATGGTCGACACTCGCGATCAACAACTCGACGACCGCCATAGACATCAATGTTCGATTGGTTCGAACTGGAGGAACGTCAGCAAGCGCAACTCTTCGGTCTTTGACTGTGGATATGGCCTAAACACGGGATCATCATGAAACTCATACCATCAGCACTTCTAGCAGCAACTATCTCAACACAAGCGCTGGCTTCAACCCAGCCGCGCCAAACCTATGCGTTCTACGGTCGCGTTATCAACGCCGTGGCTCTCAGCACTGCTAGCTCGTCATTCACTGTCGACCTTACGGCTCCGACTACGAACGGAATCTTTGGGCTGATGACCGTCTGGGTGTCGATCGCCGACGCCGACAACTCGACGACCGCGCTCAACATGTCGTGCACAGGCAGCCATGACGGAGGCACGACTGACTACGCGCTTCAGGACTGCGCAACGCTGACAAATGGCGTCTGCACGTCTGTCGGAGCCTCGTGGACTAAGGACCCAAGCGGTATCACAACGCCAAAGCGTTGGCCGTGGCGTGTCGACATCGAGGGCTTCCCCGAGGTCGAGTGCACGTTCACCGACACGGGCGGGGCCGCCGCCGACTCCATTACAGCTTACGTCACATTCGCGACCAAGGGGTAAGCCATGCGGAAATCTCTTCTTCTCTCTATCCTACTGATGGGCTTCCCTTTGGTCGCGTCAGCTCAAGGCGTCCATTACGACAACTCTCCGAGTGATTTGACGGGGGGAGGAACCATCACAGGAAACGTCTCAATAAGCGGAGAGATTCAAAGCACCTCGAATCTAAGGCTCTCATGCGCTACCTGCTATATCTACCAGCAGACTCGCGGAACAAACGCACTTCCTTATGAGCTTATGATCTCTGCGGGCAGCGCATACGCATCAGCTACGGGCGCGAATTTGATCGGAGGAGACCTTTTCTTGCGAGGAGGGATTGGTGGAAGGACGATCACTGTAACAAATTACGCTCTGTCTGCCGGGGACACGATATCAGTCACGATTACAACCACTGCATCCGGACCAACGACGACTACCTTCACTGAGGGTATTACATTCAACTGCGCGTCTTCTGGAAGCAATACAGCTTGCGCATCTGCTCTGGCTTCTGCTTTTGGGTCTACTGTAGGAGTATCCGTCAGTAGTTCTGGCGCCGTCGTTCGCTTAACCCCATCCGATACAGCCTTAGCTATAGAGATCGAAGCACCAGCAGATGGTGGTGTGGATGGTGTCTTCGCGACACGTACGAATAGCGCCGATGGACAGATCCTTCTTGGTGGGACAGGAACATCCTCTGGGATTGCATTCGCCTCGGATACAGACACCTTGGCCACACCGTACATCGCGGCATCGAATTATGCTTGCTATCGAGCTGGGGGGGCCACGCCTTTTTGCTTTTCAGCCCTCGGGATATCCCTCGGAAGTACCTCGGCCATCAAGACAAACGGTCGATCTCTCCTTCTCGGCGACACGACCTGTGTAACGAGTCACTCCCTCGTCGATGGAGACACATGCAACAACGGAAAAATAGAGATAAACGGATCTATTTACCTTGATGGTATCATGACTGACGTTGGTGCTACCTGCACCACGGGAGACTTCAAGGTCGATACTGCCGGTGGAACCACAGAGCTATGCTATTGTACTGCAACTGACACGTGGTTCTGCGCTGCTATGGCTTCTGGGCCAGCAGACTAAAATGTCCGGAGCAGATCTAAAATACTTACTCGACGTAATCGCTCATCACGAGCGCAACTGGAGAGCCGTATTCGACGAAATAGGGTGTGACACACCTGATAAATGTTTCGCAGGAGTCGATATAGACAACAACAGCGCTCAGGTAATTTCTGCCATCCGAAAACTTCGAGAGAAGTCAAAGGACAAACCATGCTAGCCATCATTCTCTCTATAGCAGTATCCGCATCAGGAGACCCTTACATTCTTCGAACTGGCGCAGACACGACACTTAGCGCCGAGCAGGGCACCACGCTTCAGACGCTCGTGTCTACTCGATTTTCAGGTGTAACCTACTCATCCATCTATCAGATTGATTGCCACTCAGAGGATGATATCAAGCCATGGGTCTGTGATGTCGACTTATGGGCCACGCCTTCGTGGGCGGACATTAGAACCTCTCTGCTTGTTGGCGCGACGTGGGTTCCAGGGAGGGGTGGTTCCTATAATACCTGGCTCGTACGAACCACGAAGTCATTCACGGCGAGCGCGGCATGGCGAACGCACGCGCAGTCGATCTGGGCCGACCTGAGCGCGAGCCCAATGCTTCGACTGACGTACACGCGCACCAACGGAACTGGAAGCTTCGTCGCCCACCTCGACTACAAGCGGAGCATGAACCAGGCTGGTATTGCCGCGGCAGTAAACGCCGGGGAGACACTAGTACCTGATGGGGTGACGCCCTGACGACGTGGAAGCTGCACGATTTGGCTGTGTGCTGAGCAAGGAAATGGTTGTGTAATGGACCCGTTGAGTGTGGCAGACAAGGCGACCCCTCTCATTATGAAGAGCGGGGCGATCGGTGTGCTGGTGCTTGTCTGCTGCCTGCTCGTGGCCGCCGTGTTCGTGCTGTGGCGAGCAAACAAGACGGAGGCGCAGGCCCATCGTGAATCGCTCAAAGAAATGCACCGCTGGTGGGAGGGACTTCTTGGCCGAAATGAAGAAGTCGCCAGGCACTTCGTCGAGGAGATCTCCCGCTTCCGCGAAACACTTAAAGCTGTCGCTGACGTGTCTGGACGAGTCAGCCCAGAAGTTGAACGCCGCCTAATGGAGCTTTCTGCACAGCTCCGAGAGGTGGTGACGGTCGTGCTGTCAATGACAGGTAGGATAAATCGGGATGCTCAATGAAATGGCGAAAACCAAAGCAAATGACGCTCGTGGAAGAGTTGATCGATATGGGGGAAAGCCCCGACGTGCTCCGCGCCGCCGCGTGCGAGTACTACGAGAACCGGCCACTTCTCGGTCGATATCTCGTAGAGAATGGCGTCGTCCCGCAAGAGCGCGTCTCGCGAGCCCTAGCTCGACAAGCCGAGAAGCGCGGAGACCTGAGAGCCGCTTCCGCTCACCTAGCGGAAGCGTCCGCCTCGCTAACCGATCTCATATCGTTGACGTTTATTTCGCTCGGAAAAGAAGTCGAGCGCTTCATCGAGAAGGTAAGGAGGCGTGATGGTTGACTCGTCGACATGCATCCAGTGCCCATACCCAGACGAGGTCGCTCGTCTCTCGGGGCGCGTGAAAATCCTCGAGCGTAAACAGAGCGAGCTTGAGGCCAAACTCCTCAATCGAATAGAATTGCTGGCGATCCAGGTTGGAGAGAACGGGGCTCACTTCATGGCTGCGGCGTCGAAGCTGACCGAAATGATACTCAGGCTTGACTCCGACATGAAGGACGGCCGGCGCGAGTTTCTAGCAGCCGTGCGCATGATCGGCAGCAACGAGGTGCGCGAAGAGCGGAAGCGGGACAGGAATTTTCCATGAACATGTCCCCCCACTTCACACTCAAAGAGTTGACTACGACCACTAATAACGGAGTCGACAACTCGCCAGACGAAGAGTCCTTGGTTTTTCTGGCAAAGCTAGCCACCCACTACCTGGAGCAGATTCGCCGTCAGTTCGGCCCACTTCGCATCACCTCCGGGTATCGTAGCCGAGCTCTTAACTCTGTCATCCATATGGCCTCGCGAGACTCTGCGCACTCTTACGGGTGCGCCGCTGACGTGCAGTCTATCAATGGATCCGACGTCTACGAGATGGTCCGATGGGTTGTGATGGAGTCCGGTCTCGACTACGACCAGGTCATCGACGAAGAGCGCGGCGGTGGCAGGTGGATGCACATTGGAATCTTGCGGCCTCGCCATGAGCCGTCACCTCGCCGCGAGGCCCTCGTCATGCGCAATGGCGTCTACTCGCGGTTCTCGGTTGTCTTACGCGAGCCGAAGAATGGCGACCTAAAATCACCGCAGCAAAAGGAAAAACTTCCATGAGGTTCGCACGTTGGCGTACGGTCATCGCAATCGAGATCCTTGGTGTAATGCTGCTCCTTGGCCTTCTCCTCGCCTGTAGTGTCGACGAGAGCCTGGCCGCGGTCATCGCAACGATGTTCATCGCGTTCGCATCGGCCATCGTCGGGCTCGCAACAAACTTGGCAGGCAAGAGCGCGGTCGAGCATCTAGCAAGTGGTGGTGGTGTCAAGGGAGCGGCGAAAGCGCTGCTGACTAACACCAAGCCCGAGCAGCCACCTATTGAACAGTCTCCGCAGTGATTATCGATCTGGAACACGAGCGCGATAAGCGCACTGAGTGGAGGCACACGCCTGTTGTGCGCCTGTCGTGTGCTCACAAATGGGTAGCTGTCTTCCCGGTCACGGCCTGCTCGTCACACCTTCAGTGCCCGGCATGCCATGCACTTGAGAGCAGAGTCATGGAGCCAGTGAGATGATCTGTATTTGCATCCATAAGTGGGACTTCTACTTTGGTGACAACGGCTTCTTAGCTAAGCCGGCCACATGGGTAGCGTCGTACAGGTGTAGATGCTTTGATTTTCTCCGTGTGTTTCTGTTGATCGACCGATCGCCAAGGGACTTACGCATATGATGTCGCGCGCCGTCCCGTGGCTTCTGGCCGCGCTGCTCGGAGCGAGCTGTGTCTGCGTCATTATCTACGCCGTCCACCAAGAGAGCGATAGAGCCGCTGTGGTTTCACGTGAAACCGAGGCCTCAAGACTTCGTAAAGCCAACATCAAAGGCGTTGTACTCGTCGAGCAGCGTCGCGCCAAAGACCTCGAAGATGAGCTATCCAAAGCGATGGATGAGAATTCCGAGCTTTCGGCGGCGGTCGAGCGCTCACGCAAAGCATCACCTGGCGCTCGTCCGATCTCCGTGGTACAAGCATCAACAGGGCCGCTGGTTGCATTATCACTTGCCCCTCCTGCAAAACCCAAAAGTGTGCTCGACGACCAGCGGCCCTGCCTCTTATTTGATGGCGACATAATCGACCTGCGCATCGATGAGGCGCTTCTAGAAACTCGCTCCGGAAACCAGCTCGTCGTGGGATCCGCTTCGGTCTGGAGCATAAAGCCAGAGAGCAAGATTGCAGGCGGCCCGTTCGAGGCCTCAGTCAGCACCGCGTCAGGCGAGCGAGACGACCCCGTACGGCGCGCCGGCTGGGGTGTTGGGCCTTCGGTGTGGGGTTCGTCGTCTGGGATCGCCTACGGGGCCGTGGTGAGCCCTCCACCTCTAGATCTATGGCGTCTTCAGGTCGAGATTGCGGCCGGGTTGGGGTTTGGTGACGGTGGTGTCAGCGGCTCGGCGGCTGTTCTGGGTCGGGTGAAGTAGTCGGCAAGCGGGGTCTCGCTGAATAGGTACTCGTATATCATCGAGCTCCAAACGGAGAATTTGCGCTACCTCTCCTTAATAGCGATAGTACAGACGGTCTCTGTTACTTTTTTGTTTGCCGATTCCACGTAACATCCGGTCTCGTCTCCGATACAGAAATAAGGATACGAATGAAGCACCGATTCACGGATCCTCCCGTCTCGCCCGAGAACAAGGTGCATGATCTCGTGCGACAGGGATGTCTCTGCTATGCATGGACCGCGCTCCATAAGCCGTATTGTGGATAGTTCCTGACACCCACCTTTAAAGTCCCCCCAATACCCACATGAGACAGGTTCCGAGCTCCACTCTATCCGGACGTTCATTTCACGTGCTTCATTTACCGGCCCATCTCCGACATTTTCATCATAGTGATCCAGTATTACATCGCATGCCATTGTTATGTCGGCACGGTCATACACTCGACTGGCCCCGTAATCCCAGCTCCCAGAACCACACGATGACAGCATGAATGTGACAAGCAATACTCTCACGGTTTCACCTTTCTCGGCCGTCCTGGCTTCCCCGGAGCATGAGCGCGGTACTCGGCGTCGAGACCCAGCCGCACAATGAGATTTTGCAGCGCGCTCGGGGACACCCCCAGTTCTCGAGCCACCGCGAACAGTCGCCATCCGTTAAGCGCGAGGGTTGCGCGAACAAGATTCGCCTCCTCGGTCCGGTGGACGGCGCGGAGATCGGATATCATCGCCGGACCGGTCATTTCTGCTCACTCGCGAGGAGATGGATCTGCCTCCACAACCGCTCAAAAGCGCGAGCCTGCGGCTTGGACTGGCGCATGAACCATCGCGGAAACGCATGGCTGCACTCGCTGTCGCCCTTTTCGCAATGGCACTCCGGAGTCATGATGTCGTCGAGTCGATCGATCATTTCCGGCTCGGTCTCGGCCGCGAGAAGCGCAGCGATCGGCTCCTCATCTACGCCGAAGAGATTCAGCGCCAGATCGAGATCCATGGCGGCGGACTTTAGAGCGTCGCGACGGTCATGCTTATCCATCCGGTTGATCTGTCGTTGTGTTGCCATGCCAGTCTCCTTATCCCAAAGCAATAGTTTCGCCCCATGTTTCCAGGCGAGGGTCTCATTTCACACAGAGTACACAACGCGAGAAGCTGTGCTGATGTCTGCGATGCCTGCTGGCTGCCCGGGGCGGAGCTCGACCACCCGGGCCGTGCAGCACGTTCCGCTCCCCTTTGCGCGGTCTGCCAGACAGCAGGCGCGATCTAAATCACGTATCGCCCTGCGCGGGATATGACATGACGGATTTCCAAACGTGACTACGGTGTATCTATTCACGCTCTTCTCCTCTTGCTCCCTCGACGCGCCAAGGCGCGTTTCGTCCCGCAGGACTCGTCAGGAGGTTATCCTTACTCTCTTCCCTCCAGAGCCACGCGAACGGCTACAAGGATTTGCACCGCCTGCTCTTCCTTTCCTCTCTCCAGCTCGTCGTCCGAGTATTCCGCCTCGCCTCCAAGTATCCGCGTAGCCGCGTCGGGTTCACACCAGGACATCATCCATTCATCTAAGTCACTCCAGACTTCATCCTCGGCGTTGTTGTACACCCAACACGAGCCATCCCTGTAAATCCGAACGCCATTCGCCCCCCCTCGCACGAGGCCTTGCTCATCGAGTTTGCGGAAATCGACGTCGCAGAGGTATGTCTGCTCAACTTCCGGACCGCGACTACCTTCAGTGGAACGGTCGAGGACGAAAGCAGCCCCGGCCTCGAAGCGGCGCAGGTCGTCGTAGGCCTCTTTTTTCCTTGGCCACGCCGCTGGCATCAATCTTTTGTAGTTGGCCTCGATATGGTCTTCGATTGTCCGCGACGGGGCGTGGGTGTAGGAGATAAGTTCGCCGTCGGAGCTGTAGAACGGACCGCGACCGTCGAGCTCCACTAGTGATGAGGGTCGGATCTCTCGATCCATAAGCTTGGCTGCCTCTTCTCTTGACCCCTCGATCGTGTCGGCCTCCAGCTCGATGATATCAGTGTATGCTCCTTCGCACGTCGCGATGCCGTAAGTCTTCTTCATAACAACCTCCTGTTTGGTGTGTGCGCTGCTCATGATCTAATAATAGCCCACCAAAATAGATTCTGCAATAGAATCTACACCATAGCAGTAGATTTATTTCCATGTTGACCACATGCTTTTTTGTTCAGCACAGGGAATGTTACTTTATGGATCTACTACGGATACAGAATCAACGTCGCCCGGATGTCTAGCGTTCCATCTTTCTCGCAGGATTCGCATCCCATGACGACCAAGACCGAGACCAAGACCCAGACCAAGACCAAGACCCAGACCCAGACCCAGACCCAGACAGAGACCGAGACCAAGACCGAGACCCAGACCCAGACCCAGGCCCAGACCCAGGCCCAGACCCAGACAGAGACCGAGACCGAGACCGAGACCAAGACCGAGACCCAGGCCCAGACTCAGACCCAGACAGAGACCGAGACCGATCGTATCCGGATCGAAGAATGGCCGCACTCACCCGATCACCATACGGAGAGGGGAACCGCTCCACACAAAAGCATCGACAAGCGCCCCGCGCCCGACGACGCAAATACCGTCTGGGCATGGCTCAACCTCGCGACAAATACCCGTACGGAGCGCTTCGTTGAAGCGTCCCGTGTCTGCAACCCACGCTGCATCTCGCAGTGTGATCTCATGATCATCGAGAGACACAAGCTCGCCAACCAAATACATAGTCACGGTGCGGATTAAATACAGCCGGCCAGGTACCCAAAACATTTCCGGCTTGCTCTTGAACTTCTTTTTCGTCTGCATCTTTGTCCTCGTTGTTGTGCTGCCACCCAGGGCGGGGGATGGCAGCGGTTAGCGCCCGCCCGCACTTAGTCTCCAGAGTCCGAATAGGGGCGGTGTGGCAGCCCCGTCCTCGACTCATCCGGAGACAACTTCGGTCTTCCTCTTGCACGACTCTTCTCGCCTTCGAGCTCGCGCAGGGCACCGTCACCAATCTCATCAACGAGACCACGTGCGAGACCAATCGCGGTCTTGTGGAGGTCACGCGCACTGCCTTGGAACCTCCCGCGCTGGTCTTACTTACGACGTGGGCCCAGATATCTCATACTTCCTCCCTTCATCCTTCGCTCTCCGGTTCTCTGTCTGCGTCACGCTTCGTCTCTTCGGCCACGGCTACGTCGTCCTCTTGATACTCTTCGTCGTCACACGCATCACTCCACGCCAGTTCCATCTCGCGGCCGTACGCGTCGAGCATGCGGTTGGCTTCTGTTGCGATCAAGAGGTAGTGCACGGCTACTCCCTGGGCTCTCGTGTGCGAGAACCTGGCGCCGGCTCGTCCCACATCGGCATGTCGTCGTCGGGGATGTTCGCGGCTGACGCTTCCGTAACCTCCCCTGTTTTCGGATCATGGGGAGGCTCCTCGTTTTTCAGCTCGTCGAGCTTCTTCAAGTACGCCTTCTTAGCCTCTGCCTTATCCGCGTCGGTGAGTTTAGCCGCCTGTTCTGCTACGCCTTTTAGTTCCTTCTCGCTCACAGAATTGGCTATCCGAGCAAGCACTGTTTGCAGTTCCGAACATGGGCCGTCGTTTTTCGCTGGTCGAGACGGTGGCTCTTCATCGAGTGGCTCCAAGTCCTCTAGGTCTTGGCCGAACATGTCCGAGCACCGAGCAAGAGCGATCGCCCCATCAACAAGAGCTCTCTTCTTCGCCATCTTCAAGATCGTGTTGACGAGCGTGTAGATATCGTCGTTCTCGACCTTTCCCTCGGTCTGGCTCTCGATGCGCTGGTCACCATCCGCGAATGTCTCGCCACACCCTCCGGCCTTCTTGTTGCAATACCACCCCGGCTTAGCATAAGGCTGATCGCGCGGCGCCCACTTTGATTTGTAGATCGATTCTTTGCCGCACGACGGGCATTTTCGATGGTCGTTTCTCCATCGGTACCGACCTTCTCGGCTGTTCGCCGACCCGTATCCCTCAGCCAGCACCTTGCCGCTCTCTCGGTGAGCGATGCGAACACGAAACGTGTAGTTGAACAGACCTGACGCCCAGTCCTCTACCTTGTCGAGGATTTCAAACTGCGGAGTACACCGGAACAGATCAACGAGCTTCTCTGCTCCGGGCTTGAGCAATGTTTGCTCTTTCGTCCCAGGGATCACGCCGAAGTCAACTCCTTGATGAAGGTGGCGATTGATATACTGGGCGACGACCAAGCGTTTCTCGGACTCCTCTTTGAGCGCAAGCGCCATCTCGATACCGCTCTCGGTCGTTGGCCGAGTAACATCGAAAGGTTCTTTCTTTACCAGGCTTGTCATGGGTTGACTTTCAGGTAGGCCGTGATCACGGAGATCACGGGCGATAGTTCTGGAATGTCTGCGAACCGGAAAACGATGTCAGCGAGAGCGGCACGAGCCTCGAGGCGCAACCCATCCAGGCCGTCGACCACTGGGGCAACGGACTCGATAAACTGGGCTCGCTCCACCTCTTCGCGGGCCTCTGTCGCCGCCGCGTGCCGTGCTTCTAGCTCGGCAAGGCGTGCTCGCTCTTCCTCGCGCTTTATGGCGTCGGTGTAGAGTTCGTTCAGTTTGGCTAGCGTCTCAGTCTTGGCCACAATGGCACGGTCGACAAACGTATGGGTCTCCCCGCCCGCAGACATAACCACTTGCTCGACAGGCCTCCCATACTCTGGCGACGCCGTGTCGATCGCCTGCGTCTTCTTGATTTGCGCGAGTATGTCCGATGATGGCTTACCGATGAGCCACAGGAGTGGTGAGCGTATCGCATCAATGGACGCCCTCTCTCTCTCGACTCGCTCCGAGCTTGCGCGCTCTTCGGCAAGCTTGCGCTCCCGCTTCTCGCGATCAACTCGTCCTTCTTCGCTCTTGATCGCCGAGTCTATCGGGTCCTCGAGCGCAGAGAGCTCTCGAGTAATCCTCTTGGCCTCTGTGTCGATTTCGGTGCACCGTTTCAGGGCCGGCGCCTTGATGTCCTTTCGCACCCTCTCGAGCTCGACGCGGTACCCTCTCAGCTCCGCACGAGCTTCTTTGGCTGTCTTCATCCCGTCTAGTGATGCGACGTCGTAGACGACTCCTGCGTATTTCCCCCGAAGAATAGATAGCGCAGCTTCTGTTTTGCTGTACTCCTGTATCGACGACCCCATTAAGCACTACTCCTTCCTTGTGTTGTCCTAGACCCCGGGACGTACTTCCGAGCCCAGGACGTTCACGCGCGTCACATGGCAATAAAGCGCGCGCTCTCTCATCTCAGTGAACCGACAGCGCTCCGAACAGTATTGTCAGCGCAACCACGACAACGATCGCGACCACCCAGAACCATGGCGACGGTCGTCTCTCTTCTCCGATGTCTCGCAGGTACCGAGCCATCGCTTGATCCGTGAGCTCCTGCCTGCGTTCTTCGTCCGTCATGCCGCTCCCCTAGCGTTCGCGCTCGTTATCCTAAAAAGCTCGTTGTCTGGGTCAAAAAGATCTACCTGTATAGCGTTTCCACAGACGCACTTTCGCCACTCTTGACTCATTGGTCTTGGGTCTTTCGCGTCGCCCGGAAGCTCAAGAGTCGAGAGATACTCCAGCGCCGGCCATTGAGCTGCCGTGTGGGCCCTTGTGCATCTCGGGCATTGGTGCTTAGTCCTCATGCCGACACCCCAAGCCCCGCCAAAGAGCTCAGAGCCTCAATCGCTGAATGCTGGGCCGCCGCGATATGCTCACGGGCGTCATTCCTGGCGTCGGAAATAGACGCGTGAACCCGCATTGTCTGGATCCAACAGCCCAATAGACCGTCAAAAGAGATCCCAACAAGTACTCTATACCTCCCGCCAACGATCTCCTCGATCGCTACCTCGCGACCAACACCGACCGATATATCGATCGTCGTTGACTCGACGATTCTCCTTTCAATCCCATGCTCGAGGTCATGCAAAGATAGTGTCGGGCTCATGGTTTTTTCCTGGGCGAGAATACGTTAATGGCCTCACCGATTGCTGCGGATATCTCACAAAAATGCATCTGGAGATCTTCGATGCCTGAAATTTCTACCGCCGCTCTTTCGGCGCTAGCCGCTATCTGGCGGAGGAATAAGCGAGCGTCGTCGAGACGGCTCCCGTTGTCTGGATTGGAACGAAGCCGAGAAATAAGTGACGACATCCTCCCCTGAGCCACAACTGCGCGGGAGTGTACATCCCTTGCGTCTGAAGAAAATGAATGGATCCCGGCGGCCCGTCTCGCCTCCGAAAAAGTGTCGGTTACAGACTTCGCGCTAAACTGGTAGTTCTGCGATGAGCTCATTTCAGACCTCGCTTGACGAACTCTGCCGTCACTTCAGCTTCAGTAAGCGACCGTCCGCCAACCTGAACGACTTGGAGGTTGCTCCCACAACACTCGAAGTCATAGAGCCACAGGCTGGGCGTCGATCGAAGTTGTGCAGCGGCCGCCAGTCGGTCACGTCGACTCTCCTCGTACTCGCGAGCCTGCGCTGGTGTCTCGTCCTTGGCGTGTCCGTGGTCCATCTCGTACGCCCGGGCCAGCGTGTCCGTAAGGTTGGTCTTTTTGGCTACGGATGGAACTACCGTCCACCCGAAGCCGCATTTTTTGCAGGTCGCTAGAGTCCGTCGGAACACGTGTGGTGTACGCGCTGGAACAGGTTGTGTGCTTGTGCCCGGCTCGTCAAGAGGAGCATGTCGTGTGACTACGACCGTCTTCATTTGGTCTCCTAATCCCCTCGACGCGCCAAGGCGCGTTTCGTCCCACGGGACTCGTCAGGAGGGTTACTTCGCGACCGAGTAGTCCACCCCCTCTAGGTGATACTCGCGCCGTGACTTGCGCAGCTCCGCTACCGCGCGCTGCGCCTCACGGCGCGAAGCGAATGTCTTCCGGTAGTACTTCTGCCCGACCGTCTCGACTGTCGCAGGTATTGACTCTTGGGTTTCGCAGTCAAATGCCGCAATGCGATAGCTTGCCATGTGATGTCTCCTGCCCTGTGGCTGTGTTTCGATCTCGATACAGGTCTACCCCACCAGGATCCGCGTGTCAATAAAAAAATACAGTAGATGTATTTTTTTATGACACAGTGCAACACTCCTTATATACACCCTAAAATTGTAATAAAAAGTTGACAACTGTTCTTCAGTATGGCAACCGATAGACATGAGAAAACACGATAAAGAGGGGGAGAGACTACGCAAGGCGCGCCTTAAGCACGGGTGGTCGCTGCGAGAAACGGCGAAGGTGTGCGGCGTCTCTCACGCGTCGGTCTGGAAGTACGAGAGAGGCGAAATCCTTAAGATCGAAATGATCGCCAAAATTCGGCGTGGGCTTGGGTTGAGCAAGTGACCGCGCCGGAATTATCGGCGCCGTTCCCGTATTTTGGTGGCAAGTCTGAAGTAGCCCAGATGGTTTGGGATCGCTTTGGGGCCGTGAGAAACTACGTCGAACCTTTTTTGGATCCGGCGCGATGCTGCTGGCCCGACCCGCGTACGCTGGCCAAGAGACGGTCAATGATCTCGACGGCCTTGTGGCAAATTTTTGGAGATCGATCGAGCTCTCGCCGGAAAAGACAGCAGAGTATGCCGACAACCCCGTAAACGAAAACGATCTGCACGCAAGACACGCCTGGCTCGTTGGACAAAAGGATAGTCTCGCGCCCAAGCTCGAAGGCGACCCGGACTGGCACGACCCGAAGATTGCCGGGTGGTGGGTGTGGGGTATGAGCTGCTGGATCGGGTCGGGTTTTTGCTCGGGCCGCGGGCCGTGGGCCGTGGTTTGTGGTGGACGGAGAGCTTGTGCGCCTTGGTGGAGGCGGGCAAGGTGTGACTCGCCACATTGGAGGGGCTGTCGCGGATGGTGCCAGCAGACAGATCGTGCACCTAGGCAACACAGGGCGTGGCGTCAATGGCGCGAGGGCCGGATCTATCGCCGAGTGGTTTGCTGCATTGTCCGCTCGTCTCGCGCGCGTACGTGTGTGCTCTGGTGATTGGTCGCGTGTGTGCGGGCCTAGCGTGACATATAAGATAGGCCTGACCGGTATTTTTTTGGATCCTCCGTACGCGGACACCGCCAAGCGCACGTCAAAAATATACAGAGAGGATAGTGTGGTCGTGGCGCATGCGGTTCGCGAGTGGGCGATCGCCAATGGAAACAACACTAAGATGCGCATCGCACTATGTGGCTACGACGGTGAGCACGTCATGCCTGCATCATGGGAGTGTGTGGCGTGGAAGGCCCGGGGAGGATACGGCTCGCAAGGGTTAGGAGAAAACGAAAACGAAAACAACACAAAGGAAAGAATTTGGTTCTCGCCGCACTGCCAGAGCGCGGCTCAGGGCTCACTTTTCTAGAGGAAGACATGAAGACCGTGGTCATAGAGTCCCCGTGGCGCTCCGACACAAAGGAACTTGCGGATCGCAACTCGCGCTACCTTGAAGCCTGTATCGTCGACTGCCTGAGGCGCGGAGAGAGCCCCTACGCCAGTCATAAGATGCTAACAGACGCTTTGGATGACAGGAACGAGGCGCAGCGAAAGGCCGGTATAGAGGCGGGGTTTGTGTGGGCCGCACTGGCTGACGCCCGCGTGTTTTACACCGACCTTGGTGTGTCACACGGGATGTTCCTCGCCGTGGTCCATGCGGCGGATATCCGGCAGGTTGTCGAGTACCGGACTCTCGGCGGGGGTTGGGTGGAATGATCCCTATCGACTTCCGTTGTGGGAGCTGGGAGTCCGTTCTTGCTGACATCGACGAGGTCGATACACTCATCACAGACCCACCGTTCTCTGTGCGCGTGCATAATGGTCAGCGGCACGGGCGCAAAGACACGCGCTACTGTGTTCCGTCTCTTCACCCTTTGCTTTCGAGCCGGGGTTACAACTATAAGGGCTGGGCGCCGGACGATGTTAGATGTTTTGTGACGCACTGGGAGCCTAGAACTAGGGGTTGGTTCTGCTCGTTCACCTCTCACGACCTTATCCAAGCTTTCACCGCCGAGCTCGCGAGCCATGGGCGCTATGTGTTCGCCCCAATCGCGTGCGTTCAGAGAGCGCGCAACGTGCGCCTGGTTGGAGACGGCCCAGGCAATTGGACTGACTACTTAGTGGTCGCGCGAAGGCCGCTCACCAAGGGTGTCAAGCACTGGGGCGCACTACATGGAGCCTATGTTGGGCAGTGCCACGACAAAGGTGAGAATGCGCTAAACAGAAGCAAACACCCCTGCTCTGGTGGGAAACCCATCTGGCTTATGTGTGCTATCGTCAGCGACTATTCACGACCGGGCGACCTTGTATGTGACCCGTGCGCGGGTGGTGCAACGACGCTGATTGCCGCACATATGGAGGGCCGACACGCGGTCGGGTCAGAGCAAAACCCAGAGACTTTCTCGAAGGAAAAAGAGCGAGTAGACTGGATTTCTATCCGTAAATAATCACCAGATCGGTTTGTCGTTGACACCCAGAGAGGGTTATGGGAAGGTGTTTGAATGTCGACCCTGGAACGGTCCACCAAAACTTAAATTGCCTCAGGCCGCGCGCGGGTTCATCTCGTTCCAGGGTCGTTCTTGTGCGCGGCCTGAGGCTTAAAGTGCAATGGGAAACAGGATCCGAAGCATTAAGCCGGAGTGGCTAGAAGACGAGAAGATGGCGTTTGCCTCCTCCGAAGCTCGCGTACTCTCGATCGGCCTAATTCTAATGGCCGACGACTACGGCCGTGGTCGAGCCAACGAGGTGCTTCTTTCAGCCCACGTTTTTCCTCGCGAGAAGACCACAAAAACCCTCGCGAGAGCTCTTTTTGAACTCGAAAAAATGACCTTTATCGAGCTGTACGAGGTCAGCGAGCAGCACTACTACCAAATCCGAAACTGGATGAAACACCAGAAGGTAGATCACCCAGGAAAACAACAACTTCCATCACCAGAAGAAGCATTCGCGAAATCCTCGCGAGAGTCTCGCGAGAGTCTCGCGCCTGATAGGATAGGAAAGGACCAGGAAGGGAAGGGAAGGGATCAGGACCTATCTCTGTCGAGTTCAAAAACCAAACTCGACGGTGTGTTGGATGAGAAGGTGAAATTTGCGACCGAGATATTTGCCGTGTTCAGCCACTACAGGACCAAACACCCAAGGGCGCACCCGAAGCCGAAGTCGACGAGCAAAGAATGGCGGGTAATTAGAGCCCGACTCGCAGAAGGCCACACGGTCGAGCAACTCAAGGCCGCTATCGACGGAATACATATGACCCCACACAACCTCGGGCAGAACGATCGCGGGCAAGAATACCTCGGACTCGAGCTGTGCATGCGCAACGGAGACCAGGTTGATCGCTTCGCTCGCACGGCCGAACACGGACCCCTGACACCGGTGCACAAAACCCCAAAGGACTTAGCGCGAGAGGCCGCATTGCGCGGCGCGGAGGAGTACAATGCCAGAGTACGAGAAAGAAATTCCGGCGTGGTTTTCGATTCAGGTTGCAGCCTTGTTTGAACTCTACCCTGGAGTAAGAGCAACACAAGCGACGATTCCGGCGTGGTGGAACCACCTACACGACATAGATCCCAGAAGGATCCAGGAGGCGTTGCATAAGTGCCCCGCGGCAAGCGCACAATTCATCCCAACAGCGCAGACAGTGCGCGAAATCGCTCTAGCGCTTCCCAGCTCTCGACCACAGGAGCGGGGGGCAACACCACTCACTGCACTGCCTGAACCATGCGCGCTCTCGCCAAGCAACCCGTTTCTAAATCTCACGCAGAGGTGGGAGTACGAGTCGCTTGAGCTTGGGCTTGATCCGGACCGACCACCACCAAATCATCTCGCCGCACGTCGCCTGCAAGAACTTGATGCGATGCTCTCCTCCCACGGTCCGCAAGACATACCAGGTGCGTTCAATGCTCGGGTTCGGCGTCACGGAGTTGCCGCATGAAGCACACATGGACCGGGATTGAGCGCAAGAGCTTCTGGCTCAAAATGTGCGATGCGTGGTCGAAAGCTGCGGCGGCTATCGGACCGTGTGAGCAGGCAAAGACGAATCACGACCCAAGACGAAAGGCGTAGTCATGAGAGATGAGTCAAACAAAAACGAAACATGCGAGCGATGTCGTTATGGAGCGAGGATGATTGAGCCGTGCGGGAAACAAGAAGCTGAACTTTGGGCTGTCGAAGGGTGGGATGAAAATATCACACACTCGGACATGGACGAGTGTATTGGTGATTATCTTAATGGCCTTTCCATGGAGAATTGGCCAACAACCATCCAGGTGAATGGCTTCTCGCGGATGAAGGCGAAGTTTCAGCGTGAGGCAATAGACCTGGCGCGAGAACTGCTTGTAGAGTTGTGGGAAGAATATGGCAATCAAATTTGCGATTGCGATCAAGAGCCGAGTTCTAAGTTGATAAAGATAACCCAAGAACTCATGGACACCACAATAATCGAGTTCAAACCATGGGCTTGCGATCAGGTTGAGAGCGTCGAGGCTAACGTTGGAGATTGGCTCAACAAGCACGCGATTGATTGCTGGGGTGAGGAAGAAGGCAAGGAAACCCTCTCTGAATTTACGCGATATCACAAGGAAACACCATGAACGCGATACCGGAGTTTCTCCGCCACACAGCGCGAACTATCGACAAGTGGCGCCAGGAGCTGGAGCTGTACTTCGAGATTCTACCGCGCGGGACGTTCCCGCCTGAGCAAATACCAACCATGCGACAGGCGATGACCGTGAAGGCTGCACATCTGCGCCTTGTCGCGAGAGAGCTTGAGTGCTCGAAGCAAGGCGAGGCGGCATGAGCCACATAGCGAAACCAAGATGCAAGGCAATTTTTCCCCGCCGCTATGCGAACGGCAAGCCAGTACGATGCCGCAAGCGAGCCGTCACACATGACGGCAAGTGCAAGCAATGCTTCGCGGCGTCCAAGGCGAAGCGCAAATGACCCCGTGCGAGTGGTACAAACTGCCCGGAGGGAGTCGTGTGCTCGCGCGGGCCCCAGGACCGTGAGACCGTCGGAGCGCTCATGACTGAGTACGCCCTCGAGTCGAAAGGCTGCCCGATGTGGCATGTGGTCAAAGTAGTGAGCCACACGTCGCCTGAAGCTATCGGTCTTTGTGGACACAGGTTCACGCTCTCGCGTCGGCTGACGGATGAGCGGCCGAACGCAGATGTTTTATGCGCCGGGTGTCGTGGTGTCGAAGAGCGGTAAGTAGAAACATCACGCCAGGCGAGTGAGGTTGACGTATGAGACGCTTTATGAACCGTGTTGGTACCAGCATGGCGGGTGGACTCGCAAAACCAAGCACACACAAACGTCAGGGCTTATGCGCTAATCCACGACGAAGTAAAAACCCGACCGAGGCGCAAGAGATGGCGGTGCTTGCCGACTATCTCGACGCGTCGGGTTTGTTGTGGTGCCACGTGCCGAATGAGAGCCGCAGAAGCCCACGGCAAGGGGCGCGGCTCAAGCGGCTCGGTATGAAGGCCGGGGTTCCTGATGTTTTAATATTTGGAAGATTCGCCGTTATAGACGAGAAAATGGCAAATGCTAGGTGGTATATTGGCGTCGCTATCGAGCTCAAGCGAAAGGGTGGGTCGGTAGTTTCTCCAGAGCAACGCGTGTGGGGTAATAAGCTTGAGGCTGCCGGTTGGTTTTGGGCTGCATGTTGCGGGGCGGATGAGGTGTTGAGTCTTATCAGAAACAGGGTTATTCCTGAGGGCTCGCCATTATTGTGTGGCCCTCAAACAAAAAAAGGCATGATGGTCTCCCTTGAACAGGATGGTTGTCCAGTATGAGGCGCTACGCTCGCGAGTCGTTTTCGGTGTGGCATGCATTGGCTGACGCCGAACACGGGGATAAGGTTTGCGTTGCTGTGTGTCTGAGGATTTTCCGGCCTACTGCTCGAGGGAAGAAGCTGCCTAAAGGCAAGTCTCTGTGTCCGTCTTGCGCGGGGAGGCTGAGGTTTTCCGGGGTGAGGTAAATATTTCCCATAAGCGAGTTTTGCGGTAGGACAAACACATGATTAAGTCTCAAGAATCTACATTAAGAAAGTTCCGTAACTCATTGGAATTACGTAGGTTTATAAAGGAGAAATATGGGGCGAAGATACTTCTTGCGTTCTCGGGCGGCAAGGATGCGATCGCGGCTTGGTTGGCTTTACGTGATGATGGGTTTGAGATTTTGCCCTATCACATGACTCTCGTTCCCGGGATGTCGTTTGTTGAGGAGTCGCTCTCTAGGTATGAGGCGTTCTTTGGCGCGAAGATAGTTCGCGTCACACACCCGAGCTTTTTTAGGTGGCTGTGTAATCTCGTGTTCCAGCCTCCTGAGCGCTGCGCTGTCATCGAGTCGTACAGGCTCCCGTCTCTCACCTACGAGGACCAAATCGCTGTCGTGCGCCAAAGACTCGGTGAGAAAGCCAGTGGCGTGCTGGTTGCCTCGGGTGTTCGCGCGGCGGATTCGCCCTATCGTAGACATGCGTGTGATAAGTATGGAGCGTTGCGGGAGCTCCGTTTGCAGGTGTGGCCGATATACGACTGGGGGATTTCTGAGGTCGAGAAGGCGATCGTCGGATCCGGTTGCCGACTAAGTATCGAGTACGAGCTATTTGGGCGGTCGTTTGATGGAATTGACTACAGGTTTCTCGAGCCAATAAAACGGGTGTTTCCAGAAGACTACAAGCGTATACTCGATTGGTTCCCGTTGGCGGACCTAGAGTTGTTCCGCCGTGGAGAGAGGAGCGCACATGCTTAGGTCTGTCGGTGTTGGGCTCGCGTCGCGCGGAAAAACAAAGGCCGCCGAGAGGGCAGAGAAGGTGATTGGAGATATGCCAAACGCTTTCGCTGAGAGGGCGAAAGAGGAACAGCGGAGATTTACTCAGGCAACAGACTCCGAGTATTGGTGTTGTATCTGCTTTACGACCCGGGAAGAAAAAGAGGAGTTTTTGAAGAAGACCGGGCTGTTTGAGCACGGCGACAAGTACTTGGATGGCCGAGTTGTTGCTGGGGTTTTGGGGGTGGAGTTGTCGAGCGAAAGTGCTAGGTTTTCGGAGCCGAAGATATCGGCTAGAATGCGGAAGTTGTCGAGATGATTAGGTGCCGGATGATCGGCTTGCGGCGCGGCTTGCGGCACGTCGTGTCTGGTTGCGTGTGAAGCGTGTTGTGTTTTTGGCTGTTTGTTTTGCGCGTTCGCGCAGGGATTGTCGTGCCATTGAAGGCCTCCTGGTGAGAGCATGAAGAAACGATACGCTAGTAAGATACACGGTCCGCAGGCGTGGGACAAGATCGTATCGGCGGCATACCAGATAAGCCTAGGAGCAAAGCGCGAAGATGCCGCAAATATCGTCGGTGTGGACAGGCGTACGCTCTACAACTGGGAGCGGGGTCCATTTTGGGAAAAGGCCCTCGCAGAAGCGCATCGTCGGTGGTGCTCTGGAATTATTTCCAGCACCAAAAACGCAATCGCTGAGGCTCTGGGCGACCCGCAAGAATATGCAGGGATGGCTAGATTTGTCGCTGAGAGGATGATTGTCGAGCTTAGGGCTCCAAAGCAACGCATGGACGTTGATGCATTAGTGGTTGCGACAGAAGCCAACGATCTCACTGATGAGCAGTTGTTAAAAATCGCACAGCGTGGCACACAAGACAAGAAGCCATTGGTGGAAGCCACAGTAATCCCGACACCACCAGAAGAGGTGAAGTGATGGTAACGTCGTATGTGACAGCAAACCACGACGGTTGGTATCACGACTGCGACGGGGTTTTGACAAATACTAAACACCATGACGAGCAGTCAACATACACTTTTGACTTGATTGGACTGCTTGGAGCTGACACCATATCGGGAACTCCGGTGTGGAAGATGTTGGGACCAACCAAGGTATCGCAGTCGAACACGACAACGACTATCACGGTGACGATAACCGGAAGCGGAGACGCGGAGGTTACCGTGACGACCGCCGCAGGTCAGACGCACGTGCTCGAGCGCCGGTGGAAATCCGCACACCGAAGACATGAGGCGTACCGATGAGCAAAGCAAACAAACAAATAGCAGCGCTCCTGTATCAATCGAAGGGATCTGACCTCAACAACCCTGTTGTCCGCTCGTATCTCGGTCTGAAACAGGGAGATCCCGGAACGAATATAGCCGGTTTGTTTAGTCCGCAAGCCGCCACCGCAAACCCACAGCCCAAAAAAGAGAGCGCAGAGCCATCACAAGTGCTGCAAGACGCGCTACTAAAGAGGATGAAGTTTGCAAACGATGTAGGGTTCGCAACTCCAGGACCGGGAATGCTCACCGGCGCAGCTCTAAAGCCAGAGGTTCGGCAATGGGGCGAAGAGTACGGCGGTGGAATTGTGGCGGTAGACCTGTCTGGGATAACCCCCTCTGAAGAGAAAGCCCTGCGTTACATGCTCGACCCGAAATGGCTGGAGCGGCACAACGGAGGCTAGTTCTGTCACAAGCCAGCAGGCGGCGATAGAGTTGCTGGCGCGGCGTCGGGCTCGGGAGCACCTGCTTGACTTCACTACGTATACCCACCGTGGGTGGACTCGGGGAGATCACCAGCAAAAGATCTGCTCAGCCCTTGAGCGTGTCGAGCGCGGTGACTGCACTCGTCTTATGATTTTTGCCCCCCCACGACACAGCAAGAGCGAGTTTGCTAGTGTTCGGTTTCCGGCTTGGTGTATCGGCCGTCACCCTGACTGGCAAATCATCAGCACGTCATATGGTGACTTGTTGGCGGGCGGGTTTGGTGGTGAGGTGCTCAACACTGTTCGGTCTCATGAGTTTCGCCGCCTCTTCCCTTGCACGACTCTGCGTAGAGACACGCAAAGCAAGAGTGAGTGGCGAACGGACCAGGGAGGTGTGTTTCATGCCGCTGGGACGGGTGGCTCTACAACGGGCAAGGGAGCCCATTTGTTTGGGATTGATGACCCGATTAAGACACGAGAAGAGGCCGACTCAATCACACACAGAGACAAGCTGTGGCGTTGGTATTGGGGCGTTGCCAGAACACGACTTATGCCTGGTGGGCGCATAGTTTTAATGATGACTAGATGGCACGAAGACGACCTGGCTGGCCGACTACTCAAGAGTGTTGCCGAGCCATGGGAGGTGTTGGAGCTCAAGGCGCTTACCAAAACAGACGATGGCGAGCAAGCGTTGTGGACCGAGTGGTACCCGGAAACAGAGTTGAAGCGGCTGCGAGAGCAGCTCGTTGAGGCGGGTCGCTCTCGAGAGTGGACGGCTCAATACCAGCAAGAGCCAGTCGCTGAGTCCGGGTCGTACTTCTTGCGTGAATGGTTTGGGGAAAGGTGGGAGGTGGCCAAAATTGCTGTTGCCTAAGTATATGCGCAAGTACATCTCGAGTGATTTCGCCGTGACCGACGCGAGCGCAGGTCGGGACCCGGACTACACCGAGCACGCCGTTGTCGGTATTGGCTCGGACGACGTCGCTTATGTGGTCGACTGGTGGAGCGGCCAGAAGACGGCCGACGTGTGGATTGAAGCGTTGATTGACCTCGTCGACAAACACAAGCCAGACTGCTGGTTCGGTGAGTCCGGGGTTATTCGTCGCGCGGTAGAGCCTCTCATGACTCGCATGGTTCAAGACCGGCGTGTATGGTTCCGCCAGGAGTGGGTCACCTCTGTTGCCGACAAGACGGTCCGGGCGCGCTCACTGCAGGCATGGTCCTCGATGGGTAAGGTGGTTTTCCCTAGAACAACATGGGCTGATAGAGTGATAGACCAGCTTGTGGCATTTCCACAAGGAAACCACGACGACGCCGTTGACGCCTTGAGCCTGTTATTTATGGCTATTGACATGGCTCATCCTGCGGTCGTACCGTCTTCAGAGCAAAAGACCCTGGACCGCTATAGGCTGCGACAAACGCAAGACCAGGGACACAGCGCGTGGAGAACGAAGTGACGGCCACCGGACAAGAGGCACCGCCTAGGCCGGCAAGCACGGTGACGGTATCCGACCTGGTGAGTTGGTACGACGAGTCCGAGAGGGCGAGCGACGACTGGCGTAGAAATGCTACGTTATGGCGTCAGTATTACGACGGCGTGCAATGGACTGCAAAAGAGAAAACGGATCTAGACGAGCGCGGACAGCCGTGCATCACGATCAACATGATCGCGCCCAAGGTAAACTACCTCGTTGGCGGTGAGATTGCGAGCCGGATAGACCCCAAGGCGCTACCGGTTACTCCGCACGAGGACGCAGCGGCAAACGCGGTTACCGACGCCCTGCGCGTCGCTTCCGGACGGCAACAGGCGCGCTTTGACCAAGTGCGCACCATGGTTGCTGGTGAGATTTTCGTTGAAGGCCTAAGTGGAGCAGTGCTTGGGATAGACCCAAGCAACCCAAAGACGCCAAAAATTACGCTCGGACACACGCCAGCGGACCGACTGTTCTGGGATCCGCACTCGAGAGATATCTGGTTCTCGGACGCCGCCTACATAGGGTTCGCGACATGGATGAGTCTCGAGTCCGCTCAAGACAAGTACGCGGACAAGGCCGATGAGTTGGCGACCGCTGTCTCTAGGTCGAACGAGTCCGGAACCTACCATGAGGACCGCCCGAGTGACTTCTGGTACGACAAAAAGGAGCGCCGGATTAAGGTGCTTGAAGTCTACTGGCGCGAAGGTGGCGAGTGGTGGTTCGCACACTACGTCGCCAACGCCGAAGAGGCCCTTGTCGGTCCGTCGCGCGTCCCGTTTGTGGACGACCAAGGAAAGACGTGGTGCCCATTGATTATGGTGAGGGCCTATCTCGACGGCGACAACGACGCTCGTGGAATTGTTGCCGACCTTATCAGTCCACAAGACTCGCTAAACAAGCACAAGTCAAAGACGCTTCACGCCATCAACTCAAACCGCGTGCTCCATGAAGACGGCGCCCTTGTGCCGAATGCCAAAGAGTTTGCGACCCAAATGGCCAATCCTGACGGCCTCCCGCGTGTTCGGCCAGGAGCCTTGGCGAACGGCTCGGTGCAGATTGAGAAGGGAACCGAGCTAGCGCAAGTCAACGTCGCTCTCATGCAAGAGGCGAAGGCAGACATAGACGCAATTGGGCCAAGCGCGCAGCAGCTCGTCGAATCAGCCAGCTCAAGCGGTGTTTCTGTCTTCAGGCGCAAGGACATAGCAAACATCCCGCTTCGACCACTGTACGCCAACTTGCAAGAGTGGACACGGGACGTGTTCACTGGAATGTGGTGGTTGATCCGGCAGTTTTGGACCGCCGACATGTGGCTTCGAGTCGAAGACGACGACGAGAAACAGGGCTATCGCTACACACGACTGAACGAGACATCAACAGTTGGCGCACGCGTGAAGTCTCTTGTTGACGAAGGCGTAGAGTTGCCGCTCGCTATGGAAATGGCAGGTCTCGACGACATGATGATCGGGATGTTGTTGAGCCAGGCGTCGCAAATGGCGCAACAGGCTGTTGTTGCCCAGGCCCAACAAATGGGGGCACAGTCTCCCGACCAGGTGCCGCCCGAGATGCAACAGCAGATGCGGAAAGCCGCAGAGACAATGGCAACCGAGGCGGTCTTGAGCGCGCCGCAAATGCGCATGCCGTTTGTCGCCAACAACGTGTCTCAAATCGGCGTTGATATTGAGATCAGCAGCACGCCGGATGTTGGTATCGTGCAGCAAGAGCAGTTTGAGATCTTGGCCGACATGGCCGGAAAAGGGACTTTCAACCCAGCAGTCATGCCAACACCAATCATGCGCATGCTCGTAAAATCGAGCCAGTTGCGTGACAAAGACAAGCTACTCAGAGAGCTCGACAAGCTGTCACAGCCACAACAAGACCCAGCCGCCGCACAAGCGCAGGCCATGCAAATACAAATGCAAATGCAGTCCATGCAGGCCGAGCTAGCGAAGACCATGGCCGAAGTAGAGCAAATCAAGGCGCAGACCGCGAAGACGGTGGCCGAGATACCAGCAGTTGAAACAGCAGCCAAACTTGACGAGGCTCGTACGGTTATGCACTCAATCGAGGCTGGCAGGGCGTCAGTCCCGAACATTAACCCGGAACCTACTGGAACCGGAACGCAAAGGAACATGAGGCAATGAGGAAACTTCTTGGCATCACGGGAGCTGTTGCTGCCCTCATTTTTGCAACGTCGGCGTTGGCTGGAAAAACCCAGGTCAGCTCCAATTCATGGCGAGCGTCTGGCTCTACGGGAGCATACTACGGACGTAGTGATGGTGTTTTTCAGAGCACAACCACACACACACCGTATGTTGTCGAGAATGGGCAGCCTGCCGGATCGCTCGGCAAGGGCTTCTACATGGACTTTACAGTCTACTCGGACGGTGAAGGAATCACGTGCGGTGATGCTGGTGGCATGGGTGCATGCGGAGGCAATACCACTCTTGTACCCTGCCAGTGCACTATCAGCACCGGTGATTCATTCATGTGGATGCCGATCGTAACCGAGACCTTGACCCCGGATATGGATGCTGGATCTCTCGATATCGCTGGAGACCTCGTCGACAACGACGGCGCCTATCTTATCTGGGGCCTCAATGGTGCGAGCGGAAATCCGTTTACTATTGGTCGCGACCCGGCGTTCTACATGTGCACGAAGTATGCAATCAGTGGCACGACCACAACCACCGTCTCCGGCATCGACCAAAACGTCATGGCGGGATTTATGGAGGTGGGTATCAATGAGGCGTGGAATGCAGACTTCGAAGCACGCAACAGCTACGCTGGTATCGGTGTTTTGGGCACGGCCGCATCTGGGTTGACTCTTGAGGACGTCTACATCAAGACCGAGGATGACGGCGGTGGTGTTGTTAGTACGGACACGACAGACAGCTCGACCGAGAACGTTGCACAAACGCTTTGCACCTACGTTAGCTCGGCTGGGGTTGTTACCTACACAATCGACGGCTCTGCGCCAACAGTGACCGCAACATATACCTTCGACGACAATGTCGCTGTTGTGCCGTTCATCACCTATCTACACACGGCTGACCTGGCAGACGAGATCGATATCTACTCGGTGAAGGTAGGGTACACCGAGTAGTTTTGTTGTTGTAGTTTGGTGCCGCCGACCAAATGGGCGAAGGGTGCCGCCGACCAAATGGGCGTTGGAAAGAGGAGACCATGGGAATTCTTGACGAGATCAAAAACGAGCCCGAGTCAACCGTAAAGGACGACGAGGTGGCTCAAGTAACAGCGTCGCCACAAGAGGCGCCTCCGGCCAAAACGGGAGAGAGCGACGCGGGCTCGAGCGATACGCAAAAAGACGCAGGTGGCGCCGAAAGAACCACCGAAGCGCCTGTTGAATCCTCCCATGAAGGTCTTCTCGCTGCCAAGCAGGCAGAGAAGCGGCGGCGACAAGACGCCGAGAGCCAGCTTCAGAAGCTCCAACAGGAAATGGCCGAGATGAGAGGACGGCTTGAGGTCGTGCAATCTCTGCACATACCCAAGCAAGAGGCGCCAAAAGACCCAGATGACGACCTGTCTAAGCTTGACGCTGATTTTTTCAGCAAACCGGGGGAGACCGTTGCACGCGTCTCCCAACGTATCGCTGAGAAGATGCAGCGTGACAGGTACCTTCAACGCCTGAATGACGACATGCTCGACATGCAGTCAGAGGGTATTGATGTTGTCGAGGTCGATCGAACCTTTGCGGAACTTGCCAAAAACAACCCGGACTTGGTGCGTAGGGTAAACCTCGCCGAGAGCCCTGGTCGCTACGCCCATGGCGTAGTCAAGCGCCACAAAGAGAAGCTCGCGGAGCAGTCTGCTGGCGGTGCAAAGATATCCGAGTACGAGGCCAAAATCCTAGATCTGGAAGCCAAATTGAAGCAGGCTCAAGGCGTGAGTGTTGCCGCTCAAATCACGGAATCCAACGCCGTAGCTAGAAGCTCCGGCAGGGCTCCGGCATCACGAGCGGCGGTGACCGATCTCGACGAGGTCGAGACAGCACAATTGAAGTGGCGACGAAACAGATAGTCGCTACAGCTAGCTGGTGAGCTGGGGCCGCGAAAGAAGCGGCAAATGGCAGACACACTCATATCTTCTGCAAATCAAGTCAAGCAGTGGAACTCTAACGCTTTCGTCGAGACCATAGGGCGCAACCAATTTGCTCCCTACATGTCGAAGAAGCTCGCAAGCCCGATCCGTATCGTCGACGACCTGCAAAAGGAGCCAGGAGACATCGTTAACGTCTCGTTCATCAGTCGGCTAAAAAATGACCCGATCATGAACGATGACACCGTCGAAGGCAACGAAGAAAGCCTTGGCAACGGCGGTCACCCGATCACGGTCGCTCGGTATGCGAACGCCGTCAGGATTGGTCAACACGAGCTGAGAAAGCCAGCTATCGACATTCTAAAGGCGCGCGGCGACGTGCTGCTTGATTGGATGGCAGACCTACAGCGCAATCAGCTCATCGAGGCGGCTCTGTCGGCCAATCTCGACGGGAGTACACCGTACGCGTCGTGCACTGAGGCACAAAAGGACGCGTGGGTCGCGGCTCAGTATGCCGCTGACCGAGTGTTATTCGGCGCCGCGGTGTCAAACTACTCGGCATCGGATATGTCAGCCAGCCTGCTCAATGTAGACTCTGTGGCAGACATACTTAGCCCGGCAATCCTGTCGCTCGCAAAGCGTGTTTTCATGCGACGGCGTGCCGCAAAGTTTGGCCCTACCCCGCTCCGAACCGAGGGCAATATCAACAAGCTCGTTTGCTTCGCTCCGCCGGAGGCGTTCCGAGATTTCAAGAACAGCACAGTTATTGTGACAGCTCTCGA
>Ga0154635_147_pt2 | contig 27373 bp, 28 predicted proteins | sample Rifle2008BG13ft_FD_116064 | JGI IMG/M metagenome (GOLD analysis project Ga0154635, IMG submission 116064) | Solincola sediminis RBG_13_55_18
CCGTCTATGCGAGACTTACAGGCATGGCGGCGAGCCTGCTACTTGAGACCGAGATAGATAAGAGCCGCAGCCCAAAAAGCAAACAGTAGGGCCAGAGCCGCAAAAGCTAATATTCGGTTTTCCAGGACTTTCCATGTGGGAAAGGTCGGGAAAGGTCCGCCGGCGACGAGGGGGAGAGCACCTTGTAAAAAGGGGCCTCTCGCGGATTCTTTTTCCCTATGCACTAAATAAAGAACTATAACGGCCAGCACCGCGCAGATTAGGATTGCCCACCCGAGAGATGTCCACCCGGCAAAGGGCAGGTTTATCGCGATGCCATATTCGCGCATGAGGAGATCGGTGAAAGATCCCGGATACAGCCCCAGCGCGAGCAGGAATACGGCGAGGAGTACGGCTGTTGAATGGAGGGCAAATTGAGGTGTCTTTTCCGTTTCCGCCGGTGACCATAGAACGGGTAGAAAACCTTCGATCAGTGCGCCCGCGAAAACCAGGGGGAGCGCAGCTATTAACAGGATACGTGAACCTGAAGCGAATGCCAGGATGAGCACCTGGAATTCCATCCAGCGCCAGGCGAAACCGGCAAGCGGGGGCAATCCTCTTAAGGCCGTACCACCCGCCGTACGGAACGAGCCCGACTCCGCTCCCATATGAACGAGCGCGAGAATCGAGACGGCGGCAAAGACGCCGAACCGGACGGCGACGGCCGACATCTGGCTCGCGGCAGAAGCGGAGATAACGAGATGGGCGCCCGCAGCCGTGCACAAGAGCCCCCACATCTCAAGGGAGGCGACCGAGCGGAGCAAGCTATAGAGTGTCGCTAACAGGGTTATGACTCCCGCGCCGAAACATATCCATATCCAAAAGCCGGACCACTCGAAAAAAACCCGGGTGACCATGTATAGGAGGTACGCGCCCAAAACCAGATCAATCAGGACATGGACAAGCCTTACCTCCTTGCCGCCCTTGGAAACCAGGGACATCCAGCGGTGAAAAGGAAAGCTGCCGAGACGTAAAAGGGCGGCCGCGAGCAACAGGCCGCAAGGGGCGGCCAGCCTGCCCATCGGATCGAGGGCCGCCGCGGGAAAGAATAAACCCCTGCCAGAATCATTCACATAGATGAGCAGCACTCCGAGGGCAAGGCAGAGATCTGAAACGGCAACCGGAATGAGGCCGGCCGGCGGCAGGCCGGAACCTCTTTTTCGCAGCACAGCGGAACCGGTCAGGCAAAGAGTCGTTACGGCAAAGGCGATGGCCAGAAGGAAGAAATGGTCGCAAAGTATCGCCGCCATTGCCGCCGCTATCGCCAGGCAACACAAGGCCGAAGCTATCCCGTCACGCCCCCTGGATAGGTCCTTCCCCTCCGAAGCCAGCAAGAGAAGCGGCGCAACTACGGCCAGGGGCAGCAATACTGGCATATTCGCCGGGGACAGGTTGAACCTCCAGAAGGCAAACGTATCGGGGCCGACATAATGGTCCCAGAGACGATAGGTGATGAAAGCGAGTGTCGGGAGCACTGCGATCGACCATACCAGGGCAACCAATCTCAAGCGCCTGGCGAAGCCCGACAGGAGGAAGAGGATCGCGGCCACCAGAGCGGCGATGGGAAAAGCCGGTAATATTTCAGATGCTTGCACTTGGCTGCGGCACCTCTTTCAATATGGTACTTCCTTCCATATCTACCAGGCTGCGGTCACCGCCGCAGCCATTGAAACCAAGGCGAGCAGGAAACCGATTGAACGCCATCTCCTTATGGTGACCCTGTCCCTTCCCCCGGCCGCCGCCCTTATTGCAGCCATGGCTACGGCCGCTCCAAATACCGCTCCCGACCAAGCCGCTATCCCCGTCCAGCCTGTCCATGGATAACCAAGGAAGATGATAATCACGGCGAGCACCGTTAGCGCCCGTTCCGCTCCCCGGGCCAGGAATATGCTTATTCCTTTCGCAACATCGACTTTTTCCTCCGCAATGAATGCATAGATCGGGCCGCCGAGGTCGAAAAGGAACAGAGCCAACAAACTCAGGACCAGTGCGGCGAGAACCAGCCAATAGCGATAGCCGTTCCAGCGACTGATCATTTCGAAGCAGCCGCCATCGCGGTAACTATCCAGATTTGCGAGAAACGAATCCGGGGATCGCAGTGATACGGAAACCCCAACCAGGAAAAAAGTCATCATGCGGATAAATGAAGCCCTCAAGACAACCGGGAGATAAGCTATTCGCCGCTGAGAAGTACCAATCCAGCCGGCAAGGGGGATCAGATCGACTGCCGAGAGCAGGAGAATCAGAGTGAAGATATTTCCTTTTCCATCAATGAGCAGCAATGCCGCCAGACCCAAGCTGAGCAAGGAAATAATGATGGTTATAAGCCGGCTGAGAGAAAGGGCACCGCTTGCCGTATGCGAACCTACTTTAAGAAAAGCCGCGTTCTTGCCTCCCCATAACAGGGACCTCACACCCCCTTCGACCAAGAGCAGTAAGCTTCCGGATATCGCCATAAAAAGAAGGCCGGGGAAGAAGAGGATTTTAAGAATATCCACAACTACCTGCATTTTTACCCTCCGGCTCAATAGGGCACATTATATCATGTCAAGTGGCGCTTTTCCCCTAATGCAATAGCGGCCCTTGCAACCCCGATGTTATACTCGGCTGCGTGAAGATTACATGTATCGGCCCGTATGACTTCCCGCTATCCTGGCGCTTCGTCACCTCCTTCGGCGGCCGGGCGGCCGAGGAAGCGGCGATATCCTTGTGGTGGGCTGGGAAACCGACCCTTGTGCGAATAGAACAGATCGACCGGCGACAGCCGCTCATGGAAATCAAATCCAGGCCGAGGGCGGTCCAGCCGAAGCGATTCGTTGAGCATATGGAGGAGATCCTCAATGCGCATCTGGCTCTCGAACCCTTCTATCGCCGCGCCCGCAAGGACCCGGTCCTTGCGCCCATCGTTAAGGCATTCAGGGGGTTGAAACCTTTCCGCCCGCCGGACCTCTTCCAGATGATGGTAACCGCCATAACCGAGCAACAGATCTCCCTTGCCGCCGCTCGTTCGATAAGGGAGAGGGTTGTCGCTCGCTTTGGGGCCATGGTAGACGATCTGCCCGTCTTTCCTAGGCCTGCCGATATCGCCGACCTGAGCCTCAATGATCTTCGTGAATGCGGTCTTTCTGGAAGGAAGGCGGAATACATAATCAATCTGGCAGGCCTGATGGAAAGCGGTGAATTGGATGCGGAGCAGTGGTCCGCTCTCCCGGATGATGAACTGATATCACTTATATCGAGTTATCGCGGTTTCGGGCAATGGACTGCGGAGTATATTCTCTTGCGGGGATTGGGAAGGATGGACGTAGTTCCGGCAGCTGATATAGGGATACGTAAGCTGATCGGATTTTACTTCTCTGAAGGAAAACGGCTTTCGGAAGCCGAGGTGAGACAAGTACTCGAGGAATGGTCTCCCTGGCGGGGTCTGGCTGTTTTTTATCTTTTCGCCGATTATCGCATGAGAAAGATGGGGCTCGACCAGGCGCAATGACCGTCTTCCTGCTCGACGCGCAGGTAGTAGAAGGTTCCTGCCTGTCCGCCGTCATCCTCGAAGTCGAAGCTCTCCTCCACCTTGCCCCGACCACCGCCCGACCAGGCAATCGTATAGCCGCTGCCGTCATGCTTCAATAACTCTGCCCGGAAGATGGCGGCAGTACCGATAATTCTTCCCTGCAGACGGGGCGGGCAGTCGCAGAAGTATTCCGTACCCATAGGGAGACCGTCCGCAGTGAACTCGATTACGATGCGGGCACCGGTTGTTCCATAACATCGCCGGTTCCAGAGCGATCTCCATAGCGATTCGGCACTGAGTTCATCCGCCCAGACGGCGGTAAGACCGCAACTATAAATATCCATTGGAAAAGACCTCTCATCGCCGGCGTAATCATGGCGATCACTTCCGGCGATGATACCCAGGCGCAGCCCGGCCGCCAGTGCCTCCTGGATATAATTACCATATCCCGGTTTGCTCCGGTCTTTGCGCAGCCAGGATGGGAAAAAACGGCCGGGGTCTCCGTGCGTTACAGGAAACTTCCCGGAATACGCTTCCGAGCTGCCGTGCATGCTGTAAACTTCCGCAAGTCGCTGCCGCTCGTTTTCTTCGGGCAACCATTCGTATGAAGGCGGCAGCTTCATCTTCAGAAACTTCAACCAATTATTCGGCAGCAAGAAGATCCGGCGCCAGGCCGTGTGGTGCGGAATGATCATGCACTCGTGTTCGGCAAGAAGCCGATCGAGCTTCTCGGGCGTATCACTGTCCTTGGAAAGCGATGAGTACACCCGCGCATCAGGTTCGTCGGGCGCGAAGTAAATTCCCCGATGCCCCCGCTTGTGGTCAGACCATTCATATCCAAGCAGGACCGCGAATCGACCCGGTTCGTTGAAATCCTCCCACAGATCCTTCAGGAGTTCCCATTCCCCTTCCCTCCCGGAAGGCTCGATTCTCTCCATTGTGTCGTGGCTGGTTATTGCCGCGAAATCCATACCCAGCCTGTCTCTTGCATCGCGGTAAAAGGTCCGCGGATCATAGGTTCCGTCGCACAAGGCAGAGTGAATGTGCAAGTCTCCCCAGAAGAGTTTCAGTTCCTCACCGGCAATGATTGGATTGCTGGCGGCCTTTATCGCACCGGCGCTCGCCTCCACTTTATGGATCCCGGAAGAACCCACCTCATAGGGTAACCGGATGACGCCGGAATCCGCCTGAGTAAATGAAGATCTACCATTAATTACCAAACCGGGCGTGGTCGAAAAAGCCACCTCCCCCGTGTAATTCGCATCGACCTGTCCCTTCACATCGAGTGCCTGCACCACCAGGCGGCCTTCACCGTCGACCTCACTGGAAAGCATTGCTTGAAAGGAAACCGCCTCCCCTCCCACCGTTTCCAGGACCGGGGTCCTTTCAAGTCGGCGGTAACGGCCCATAGCCCGCTCATCCACCTCGACCGATATATCAACCGCAATGGGATGCTTGGGTGAAGACCATCCTTTGCCTCCACCCCGGGTGTCGCCCATGGTCAAGATTATTTCGTCTCCCTCCTGCAGCCGGTCTCTCTTGATCCGGATATATATCTTCCTCCGTTCAAGATAGAAATAGAGGACATCGATGGGGTCGATTTGTATCCCCAGCCTCCGCAGCAACTCCCTTCCCGCGAAACGCAGGGCCATCCTCCAGGGGAAGAGACCGATCGTGTTTACCTCTAATAAGGCTGAACCCGCAGTCTCAACCCGGCAGGAGAAATAATTCCGCAGGCGGGGGTGGCGGTTCTGAAGGAGACCCCAACCACTCGCAAACATCCAGACGGCGCGCTTCCCCTTGTCAGCGAAATCGACCAGGCGGCAAGGGACCACCTTGATGCCCCCTCCTTCCGAAATGCCGCCGGGCCCGCAGCGAAACCGCAGGATTACAGTCTTATGACCACTGCCCGCGATTATTCTGGATGGTTGTATTTCCGCTTCCCCAGGCGCGACGAGATTTGAAGGGCTTGGCTTGGTACCGTTGCGAAAGAATTCCGGGTCGTAGAGATAATCAAGAACTCCAAAAGCGATCGCCGCGGCAACCGTCGCCGCAGCTCTTGATAGAATTCGCCAGAACGATCGGCTCAGCTTGCCTACATACCAACAAAAGCGTTTTTTCATTGCTTCTCCATAAAAAGTATCCTGATGCCTGCAACATTCTAACATTGCATCTGCATATCTCATCCAAGATACCGATATGGGAATAAAACTAGGTTGATTTGAAGAAGATGCCGAAAAATCATCTAAGGCGAACGAATTAAGAATGTCTTGTGTTTGCTTCATAAATATGAATGTCAGAGAGATGCGTTGAGGAGGCGAGATGGCCGAGCCTGAATTATGTCAAACTTGCGGGGTTCCCGTACTGGTGGGAAGCGTCTTTGATTGGAGTGATATGGGTTTGATCCGGATCCCCAATAATCCCAAGGGCCGCATGGTCTTCTTTGAATCAGCTTACATAGACAGCATATTCAAAGGCATCACCGAAATCATAGGTATATCGATCGAACATATTGCCATGGAGAGGAAGCGCCGGGATACAAAGAGATTCATGGAAAAAATATTCCCCGAGCAGGTCAAGAAGTTGGATGAGATTTTCGGGGGCGAGCGCCCGAACCATATCTCCGATCTCAGCAAAAACCGAAGGGATGACGTGCTTGAAATGGGAAATATGGTCAACTACCAGGCCACCACGGTGGGGATGGTTTACGGTTACGGCAACATAAGATTCAGCAACCTTTGGGAATTCTGGGACAGCTTCCCCTGGCGCAATCAGATAATCCGTAACCCTTACTCGATAACTTTCTTTTCCGCGGATATGTTGGGCACTATCGAAGCATTCGAGCGACAGGATATGCGTGTGAGATACGAAGAGGTGTCCGATTCGGCTTACCTCTTATCGGTACGGCCCGGTCCTCATCCCATAGGCTTGAAGGACAGGCTGAAGGTGAAGCGCTACGAGTTAAAGCCCGGCGACATTACGTACAAGAGATGCAGCGAGTGTGGTACGCCGGATGAAATCGGCCAGTGCCATTGGAACTTGCCGGAAGGTACTATTATCGATCCGGAAACGGGGAGGCGGATGAGTATTTTCGATCCTTCAGCAATGGATACAGTGTTTGAGGATCTGGAGAATGAGCTTGGCGAGACGATCATGGACGTGATCATTGAAGCGCAAAGGCGTTTCGGGAAGGCGAATATGAACGCCGAGGGCTGGAAAAGAAGCGGCTATGACTTCAAGAGCTGGGCGGCGATCAGGGGTTTGGGCAATATTACGCATTTCAAGGCTGATGAGAAGCGCCTTGCGCTTACCGTAGAAAATCCTTGTATGCATCTGGCTCAAATAGGCACGGCCCAGGCGCTGTATGAATTGGCCTGGGGTGCCGAGAATTCGAAACATGAATGGTATCGCAGCGCGGACGGCGACCTCCATATAGAAGTGAGCCTTTCTTAACAGCCTTCTCCATATTAAATTCAAGCAGCCTATAGCCGATATTTGCAGTGTCCCGTGGATTCCTATGTATCAGGACTGTTGAACATTGGGGTCGTACCTCAACATTCAACAAACTTCAAAGCAAGCGGTGCAACATAAGTTTCGACTACTTTGGGTTGTTGAATGTTGAGAGGCCGATCGAGAATGCATGGAGGTACGATCCCAACCGATCTCATGGATTAGCGACTATAATACTCCCCACCATACCCTGCCCATAGTGGGCGGAGCAGTGATAATTATACTGACCGGGTATGTCGAATACTACGGAAAAGCTGGCACCCCGAGTGATACCCAGAGAATTTTGTGGCGGGTAGTATGTATGTTCGGGATGGGTCTCGGTGTTAATAAAATGCTCCGCATCCTCATTGTTGACCCAGGTAACTCGAGTACCCGGTTTGATCATGGTTTTTTCCGGAATGAATTTGAGATTCGACATCCCCACTACAACTTCGCCCTCCGCGCGTAAATCCTGATAGCTTTGCTGCAAATTTGAATCGATGGAGAAGGAAAGCCCTCCATGGTTGGCACTGCCATCAACGAGTCTTGCCGTATAACTCAGGGAGTATTCCCCGTCCGGCATGTCCCGCCCAAGCGTCCCTTTCAAGGCCGTATCATTATCCTCGATGAGAATATTCTCAACCCATTCGCGGCCGTCTTCAGATATAACCGATATATCACTTCCTGCCTCCAAGGTCAGATCGAAATTGAGCGTGACGTTGATTGGCTGTGCGGCATACACTTCATTCTTCAACGGTGTCGAATCGGTGAAGTGAGGGACTTCTGCTTCTACGGCGCCTTCGGGAGCACCTGTTCCGGCGCAGCCGGGCAGGATTGCAATCGCCGTAAGGAGCATAATGAACAGCGCCAAGAATAGAAATCTTCTCACAATGATTGCCTCCGATTCTATTCGCCGCTCATGGAAGCTTTACGGAGAAACCGAATGAGCCATTGTGGCAGGAACCATCCGGCCAGCATGCCTTATAATCCACCTTGTAGTTGCCGGTCTGCCCGGCGTTGATCGCAACGATCAAGGCGAGCCTGTCAGTCGAAATCGTCGTCGCTCCCGCGGTCGCGTTGACGCCGTCTCGGGTCACGGTGATCTCCGAAGGTGGGGCGACCGTGAAATTGAAGTTGATCCTGACTTGCGCCGGTGATGTGGAGAGAAGCGCATTATTGACAGGATCGGAAGATATGTAGTGTGGTGATTGTATGTTCGGATAAGTCTGTTGGGTAAAAGGCGGCTGCTCCGGTTGCACCTGCTGCGGTGCCTCTTCGCCGGGCGCCTCCTCGGTTACCTCTTCCTCCACCTGCGTCTCCGAGCCACAACCCGCAATCAGCAGGGTCAGAACAAGACACGACAGTAATGCAATCAACAAAACAAGATATGTTTTTCGCATTGAAACCTTTCCTTCCGCGCATGATCCTTCTCCTCATGCTTTAAGATTCCCCGAGAGTTGGTTTGGAAAACGCGAATGCAATAGGGTCAGCGAACGAGGTTCATGCCGGATAGGGCGAATTCTTCGAGCAGCGAGGCGCGCATCACCACCCCTTCCCCATACCTGTCCCGTAATTCGTCCAGTACTGCGGTTAATTTTTCCTCCCGGGGATCGAGGCAGTCCCACAGCGTGACCTGTTTGCCCTCATGCCGGCGCTTGAGTTGGGATACCGAGACGCCGACGTTGGTAACCGGCTCCTTCCATAACCCTGACGAGGCCTCGTGCCGCAGCAGGTCCCGCGAAGCCATATAAATCTTCGAAGGGAGGTCGGTGTATTCATGAAGGGTGACGGCCCGGGCGTAGCTCATGGCATAACCGATGCGAAGCCGGAGGCTTACCGTCCTCCCCAGATATTCGTCCCGGCGCATTCTGCGGGTGACCGCCTCGCACAGGCCGAGCAGGATGGTCTCGAGAAACTCCAACTCTTCCGAGCCGCCCCGGATGGAGAGGCTGTGCCCGAAGGACTTCACCATCTCATCCCCGCCGCCCCCCGCAACCACCGGGCTGTCATCCCGACCCCAGGCCGCCTTCCAGAGCAGGCCGCCTATAACACCGAACCTCCACTCCATCACTTCTTTGGGCGAGCGGGCCAAGTCACCTATAGTCTCGATGCCCATGGCCCTCAAGTTGCGCTGCATACGGCCGCCCACCCCTATCATCTTTTTGATAGGAAGTGAAGCAAAGATATCGGGGAGCTGTTCGGGGGTTACCAGTGTGAGCCCGTCGGGCTTCTGGAATTCGGAGGCCATCTTGGCCACCAATTTATTGGGGCCGATGCCCACCGATGCCTTGAGGCCGAGTTCTCTGCGAATGTCCGACTTGAGACTCCCGGCCAGATCTATCGCCGCCTGCCATCGCTCACCCCCGGGCGAATATTCCCGCAGCGGGGAGGTGAGATCCAGGAAGACTTCATCTATGGAAAATACTTCCGTCCTGTGCGCCCGGCGCTCGCAGATATTCAATATCTGCCGTGAGTTTTCGAGATACTTGGGGATGTCGGCGTGCACGAAGAAACCGCGCGGACAGCGCTGCCTGGCCTCCCAGACCGGCGTGCCCGCCTTTATCCCGTATTTTCTTGCTTCATAAGATGCGGCCGCCACCACTCCATGCGAACAGAAGTCACTGGTTGTGTGGCATACCAGGAGCGGCCGGTTGCGGTATATCGGCACATCCCTCTGTTCTACCGAAGCGAAGTAGGCATCCATATCGAGATGGAGGATGCAACGCTTGAGTCCCGCGCACTTGTCCTGATCAGCCGCACGCATGAAGCTGTGTACGATATATTGCGTCATGACTGGCCTCCCGAATCGCTTCCTATCCTTCGCTGTGCACCCGGACCAGGCTCCAGCTCATGCCGTCGGTTGAAAAACGCAGCTCGTACACCTCGGGTGTCTCGCTCATAACCGAGTAATGGATCTCGAGATACCGCCCCTTCATGGAACGATAGCTTCCCAGCACCCGGTGGATCTTATAGTTTTGGTTTCGCCAATTGAATACCATCGGCCGCAGTTTTCCACTTCGGAACACCGCGGACACATCGACCGGTTCTTCCACCAGCGTGACCATTCCGAACCGCCTTTCTTACTCCCAAACTCCCCGCCGTTTTTCGCTTTTGAAGGGAAGCAAGGAGGGCTCCGTACTTCGACGCCCTCCTTTTCAAACCCTATGTTTTTTAAAGCCTGTCCCTGAGGAGTGCCACCACCTTTCCCGCAAGCCTCACTTCGGCCTCCCCCTCAGCTATCTTCAAGGGAGAATAGGCCGGGTTGGATGCCTCGAGTTCTATGGCTCCTTTCCGGCGGCGCAGCCTTTTTACCGTGGCCTCTCCGTCGACCAGGGCCACCACGACCTCCCCCTCCTCTACGCCCAGCCGGGGATCCACTATCACCAGGTCTCCATCATTTATGGCGTCTCCGATCATGCTGTCTCCTCTGACACGCAAGAGGAAACGCCCCTCTCCCTGCAGCCGGCGCGGGACAGGAATCCATTCCTCGACTTCCTCCGAGGCGTAGCGCAGAGGGCCGGCCGGCACTTCACCGACCAGGGGAATATAGGAGGCGGATCCTGGAGAGCCCAATACCTGAATGGCGCGAGCCCCGGAACCACGGGAAATGAAGCCCTTTTTCTCGAGCGCCTCAAGGTGACGCAAGGCTCCACGCGTAGACGAAAAGTTAAACTCTTCGCATATCTCCCTTATGCTTGGGGGGTAGCCTCTCTCCTCCAGGTTGTTCAGGATAAAGTCGAAGACCTCTTCCTGCCGTGGCGTTAAACCTTCCATGCCGCCATTATAGTAAACTTTTGTTTATTAGTAAACATCAGTTTACTCGTTTCAAGTTCCGATTTTTCGGGTAAATTCCTCATATTATTGAAAATTGCGGGTAAATGCGGCCGATGACAGGCTGACCGAGAAGGCGTGGGGGATCAAATTGGGGCTGGTGTTTCTTTTCGCCCAATAGAGTAAAATTGAAGCAAAAGTATTCAGCATCGAACCACTTGGAGGTGGAAAATGACGCGGGGACCCCACGGCCATGAGAAAACCGGCATCGAAGTACTGAGGGTACTCTGCCCTAAGTGCAATAATCGCGTGGCCATCGAACCCGAAGATAACCAGGCAAAGTGCAGCCATTGTGGGACTATAGTCAGACGCCCGGCCAAGTCTAAGTAAAAGTAATCCCGCTCTTTTGAAGATTACGGCAGTAATTCAAGCCGAGAGGGACCGAGACCTTTTTATGAGGAATTAAATGGAAAATGAGGCTAGAGAGGGTGCCGGGCTGGACATTGCGACCGAAGATATCCACAACTTCTCGCTGGTAGTCCTTTCCGGTGAAGTGGACGTTTACAGCGCACCCAAATTACGTGAGACCATCAAAAATCTGGTTGACCAGGGAAAGAACAATATCGTGGTCGACCTGGAGAAGGTGGATTTTCTAGACAGCACAGGGTTAGGGGTACTGGTTGGAGGGCTGAAGAGGGTCAAGCAAAACAACGGCGAACTCGGAATAATCTGTAATCAGGAAAAAATTCTGAGAATTTTTCGGATTACCGGCCTCACCAAGGTCTTCCCTATTTATGCCTCCCGGCAAGATCTTATCGCAAAAACAAAGGAGGCTTAATTGCCCGGCGCTAATTTGGAATTCGAGCTGGAGATGCCAGCCAAGCCGAAATATGTCGGGCTGGCCCGGCTGCTCGCCGGGTCAGTGGCGCGCCGCATGAGCTTTAGCGAAGAAAACATCGACGACCTCAAGTTGGCCATCTCGGAAATGTGCACCAACGCGATAATTCACACCGGCAACGGTGAAATCTACAGACCCCCTATAATCGTCCACTATATCGCCGGAGACGACTTCCTGACCGTATGGGTAAAGGATCAGGGGCCGGGCTTCGACCCGAGTTGTCTTATCGAGGAACGCAAGGAGCTGCTGACCAAGGGCTTCGGCATTCCATTGATTAAAAGCCTCGTCGATATATTTGAATGCGATTCCCGGCCGGAGAGCGGTACGCTCGTAAGCATAACCAAGTACCGCAGACAGGGAGACCGCGAATCCTGATTTCTTGGACGGAACCCCGAATGGAAGAGAATCACAACACAGAGCTGCGCAAGAAAATGCTGGAGGAACAAATCGCGGGCAGGGGCATCAAAGACTCGCGGGTTCTCGCGGCCATGGAGAAAGTGCCCCGGCATCTCTTTGTACCTGAAAGCATGCGGGATCGCGCATATGAAGATTCACCCCTCCCCATAGGCGGCGAGCAGACCATAAGCCAGCCCTATATGGTCGCCTGGATGACCGATCTGCTGCATATCGGGAAGGACGACCGCGTGCTTGAAGTGGGGACGGGCTCCGGTTACCAGGCTGCGATTCTCTGCGAATTGGCCGCATATGTTTACAGCATCGAGAAGAATCCGGAGTTGGCCGCCGGGGCCGAGGAAATGCTGCGTTCACTGGGATACAAGAATATATCGATCAAGGTAGGGGACGGTACGAAGGGATGGCCGGAGGAAGCGCCTTTTGACGGCATAATAGTGACTGCGGGCGCCCCGTCAGTTCCCCAACCGCTCCTGGATCAGCTGGCAGAGGGCGGCCGGCTGATTATTCCCGTGGGATCCAAGACAATGCAGGTGCTCACCGTGATAACCCGAGAAGTGGGTAAATTTCAGGCGAAGCAGGAGGGAAGCTGCGTCTTCGTGCCTCTCGTCGGAAGGTTCGGTTGGCAAAAGAAAAGGATGCTATAATCTTCGCATGCGTGAAATAGTTGCAGTAATCCCGACCTACAACGAGCGGGAAAACATAGAAAAAATCGTCGATGTAATCCTTGCCCAACCCCTGGAGCTTTCGGTCCTCATAGTAGATGATAACTCCCCAGATGGGACCGGCGAGATAGCGGATGCAATAGCCGAGCGGGATGATCGCGTGGAAGTCCTGCATCGCCGGGGAAAAGAGGGTCTGGGGACCGCATACCGGGCCGGCTTCCGTTACGCTCTTGACCGCGGCGCTCAATATCTTTTTGAGATCGATGCCGATTTCTCACACAATCCGAACGATCTTCCAAGGCTGTACGCTGGTGCATGTGAGGGCGATGCAGCCGTGGGATCACGCTATGTGAAAGGCGGAGCCTGCAGCAACTGGAGTATTTTCCGCTGGATGATCAGCCGCGGAGGCAATCTCTATACCAAAGCCCTCGCCCGGACCAGGACGATCGATACTACTTCCGGTTTCCGCTGCTATACAAAACGGGTCTTGGAGGCCATCCCACTCGATCGCGTAACCTCACAAGGTTACGCCTTTCAAATCGAAATGACCTATGTGACCGAAGCCCTTGGTTTCAAGATAATCGAAGTGCCCATAACCTTCAGCGAACGAGAGGGCGGCCAATCGAAGATGGGCTCCGACATTTTCTGGGAAGGCCTGAGGGTCGTATGGGGCCTCCGCCATAAGTACTCCGACCTAACCTACACAAAGGTGTCAGGCACCTTTGTGTAGGCATCATTTTCTATTGTAACCTTGCCTTATTTGGGTCAACCTACACAAAGGTGCCTGACACCTTTGTGTAGGTTTAACAAACGTACCCGTCCCCAATGGGGAGGGTTAGACGATTGTTTCTTCTACCAGGCTGGGTGAGTAGAGCCTTATGTTGCTCGGGCCGACGGACTTGGCCGCGGCGAGGGCGGTGAATGCTTTCTCGAGCAGGTCGCGCTCGTTATCGGCATTGGCGGGAAAGGACGAGATGCCGGCGCAAATCGTGAGTTTTTCCACCTCTTTCCTCTCTCGCGAGGGGAAGGGATACTCCTCCATTACCTTGCGTATACGCTCAGCAAGGCGCATCGAACCAAGACGGCGGGTCTCGGGCAGGAGGACGGCGAAAACCTTATCGCCATAGCGCGCCGGCGTATCCACTTCCCGGGTGTTGCGCTTTATGATGCTCCCTACATCGGATAGGATGAAATCTCCCATAAAGCGGCCGTTGCGCAGCAGATAATCCTCAAAGCCGTCGATCTCGATCACCACCAGGCAGACGTTCAGGCTGTAGCGCCTGGCCCTGCTGACCTCCTCGACCATCCGGCTGTTGAAGTAATGTTGATTGAACAAGCCACTGGCCGAATCCCTGACGACATTGGTTTCCATTTCGCTGTATAGCTTCGCCACTTGTATCGCCAGGCTCGCCTGATCCGCGATTAGGGAGAGCAGTGACATCTTGAGGGGGTCGAAGACCCCTTCTTTCTTCCCCAGAGCAAGGACTCCGCCCACCCGGGCCTCAGCCCTCAACGGTATCGCCAGCAGGTTACTTATTCCCGCGTCCGCCAGTGCGTGGCTCTCCTCAAATTCCTTATCCAGATCGCTCTGGATATTTTCGCAGGTATCGTAAACCCGTCCGCACAGCGAACCGGTGACGCCGAAGCTTTTTCCCGCCAAATGCTCGACCTCCTCGCCCCTTACTAAAACGACCTCGAGCTCGTCGAGAACCTCACCGGGAAGGAGGACCATTCCGAACTCCGCTCCCGAGATGGCCATGGCACGGTCGAGCAACTGGGCGAGTTTGGGTGTCGGGTCTGAATAGGCTTCGACGATATTTACGCTGGTACAAAGGCGTATTATCTCCTCGATTTCCTCTTGGGGGGTGACGGGAAGCCGGCCCTTCACAGGAAGGGCTTGCAGTAACGAGGCGAGAGGCTGCCCCTTGCGCAATTGGACCACCTGGCATTTGGCTGGAATATCTTTGAGCTCATCAACATCATTGCAGGTAAACAGCAAATTAGGCTTGGCTCCTTGCATGAGTTCCTTGCTGTCTGTGAAGAGCGGCGGCTGTTCGATACTTGAAGGCCAATCGGCAGGGACTTCTTGCGAGATGATTCCTACTACCCGAGCTTTTTGGGCCGGAACAAGGCCTCGGACAATTACAGCGCATGTGGGGCTGAATCCCGAGAAGGCAAGCCGAATCTCCATAATGCGCAATCCCTTTCGCTTTTTTAAAAGGCCGCCACCATAAGACCTATAACTATATTGTAAAGGAAAGAGGCGGAGTGGGGAAAGAAACGTTTTTGTTAAGAATATTCGCGCTTATATCCCAGGATCGCCGTTTCTAGCGGCGCCCGGCACAAGCTTCCCTATGCTCGACATCGATTAGGTCGATGGGAAACGGCAGCTCGCTCCCATCAGGTATCTTTTGAATGTACTTGCGGCGAAAATCTGCGTCCTGCATGCGGCAGGTCATGGCCTTGCAGTCATATTCAGGGTGCACTTTCATATGGTGCCAGATATCCCACACAGATTCCTTCCTGACATTGCCGAAGTGCAGGGGTGTGAAATCGCAGGGTGTGACGAAACCATTGTGGGTTATGTGTATCTGCCACTTGATACCAAAGCAGCCCATAATCTGGGGGTCGTTGACATGGCACATCAGGCAAACGCGCGGACCTTTCGAATCCTTCCATTGGTTTTCATGAATCGTACGGAAGACCTCTCGCTCGGCGTTGGAAAGGATCAGCTCATCATCCTTGATGCACTTGCCGGTCGGAACCAGGTCGAAAACTGTGAGTTCGCTGACCCCGAGTTCCTTACATAAAGCGAGGAAGCGACGATGGTATCCGCGGGCGACCGATTGGCGATTCATATAGGTGGATATGCCCACCCCCATATCCATCGCAACCGCGGTCTTTATTCCTTGTATCGCTTTGTCGTAGAGCCCGGGCATCCCCCGCAGTTTATCGTGCTCCTCGGATGCGGGACTATCCAGGCTGACGAAGATGGTGTCACAACCCGCCTGCTTCAGACCGCTCAAATTCTCCTCATTGAGAAGTGAGCCGTTGGTGAACAGGTCGGCCACGCAATCGTTGGCGACGATCCTCTCAATCAGGACCGCGAGATCAGGGCGCAGCAGCGGTTCCCCGCCGGTTATTATCATGTCAGTTATACCGAGTTCAGCGCACTGGTCTATCACATCACACCACTCCGAGGTGGTGAGTGTTCCCTCCGATGAGCGCCGAAAGGCACTGCAATGCACGCATTTCGCGTTACAATCCTGAGTAACGGCAAGAGTAACGGCATGCGGGCCCCATTCCCGGCCTAATCCGCGATCGATTATATTGCGGTAGAAGCGATCATAGGCACGGGACTCGACCGGCGGCAGATGGTAGGAAAAGCGACCCGGTCGTGCGAACTTGATGAATGGAATGCGCTCGCCGAACGTCTTCAGCAGCCATCCGCCGCCGACCATGGCCAGGGGAAAATTTGGAGGGCCCAGGAATGAGTAGAAGTTGCGCCGCAACCGTCTCGTGATCTTTACGCGCCCGCTTCTGTTTGTGTTTCCCATCATTTGCGCTCACCCAATCTGGTTGCCCGATTGCTCTCGATCTTGTTCGGTCTTAGGCGAGGCCGCCCGTTTGACCAACTCTTCCAACTTCATTTCGCCCTGAATTATGGGTATAGATCCGGGAGCCTCGGCACTCTCCAACGCATCGAGTTGGTTCTCCTCCTCCTCGATCATTCTGCCTCCCATAATAATCCGGGGAAGAGTTGTGGCAAAAAAGACGAGTGTCCCGGCGCCGAGGAGTATGAGAACTACTTTTTTCGAGGCGACGAATTCCATGGCCAGGGCGATGGCCGTGAGGAGTCCGGTCCAGAGATAGATTATCAATACCGTCTGGCGATGGGAGTGGCCCAGATACAGCAGCCGATGGTGAATGTGTTCCTTATCCGCATAATGGAAAGGCTTACCGCTTCGTGCCCTTCGGAAGATGGCCAAACCGGTGTCTAATATTGGCACTGCGAGGATAATAATCGGGGTAAACATAGTCGCGACCGCGGTTCGTTTCAGAATACCCTGGATGCTTATAGCGCCAAGGATGAAGCCCAGGAACATAGAGCCTGAGTCGCCCATAAAAATACTGGCCGGGTTGAAATTGTACTTCAGGAAGCCCAGACAAGCACCACCCACAGCTGCCGAAATCACCATAGCCTGCAGGGTATTTGAATCGGCCCCGATGCGCGAGCCGTAGAAGAAAAAAGCGATGCTGGAGATGAGGACGATGCCCGCCGCCAGCCCATCCAGCCCGTCGATCAAGTTGATAATGTTGGTAAAGGCGACCATCCAGATTATGGTCAGAAGTATGGAGAGCAGCGGACTGGCGCTCAGGTCGAGGACGTTTCCACGGGGAAGGGCGAGGGTAGTGATCTCCACACCGAAGGAAACCAGCATCAGTGCCGCCATCACCTGCCCGGTAATCTTCATCCAGGGCGAGAGGTGGCGCATGTCGTCGATGGCACCGAGAAGAGCAATAAAAGTAGCGGCAAGGATAATGCCCAGGAGTTGGGGCGAGGACATAGCGCTCGCTACTCCCTCAGGGATGGAGGAGATCGGCAACAGGCTGAAAAGCACCTTGCAGGCGAGAAGCGAAATGAGGACCGCGATGAAGATGGCGAGACCACCTAACGTCGCGGTGGGATTTTCATGTACCTTTCGGTCGTGGGGCATATCTATGGCGCCGAGCCACGTTGCCAGCCGCCTGGTAAGCGGCGTGATCACCAGGACGAGGACCAGGGAAACGCCGAAGGCCAGCCCATAGACCCACAAAACCTACTCCTCCTCTTCCGGCAGGCACTCGAGAGCCATATCGGCCTCTCGTGCAATCTCATCGGCTAGCTGGTCCTCGTATCCTTCGCGATAATACACGCAACCCACGCCGGCGTTGATGAGCATCTTCATACACAGGATACAGGGTTTATGAGTGGAGAAGATGTTGCTCCCCCTCACCGCCGTCCCATGCATGGCCGCCTGGATAATCGCATTCTGTTCGGCGTGAAGCCCCCTGCATAACTCGTGCCTCTCGCCGGAGGCCACTTTCTTGCTCTCGCGTAAGCAGCCGACTTCGGCACAATGCAACAGGCCCGATGGAGCGCCGTTATATCCGGTCGACACTATGCGTTTTTCGAGAACGATGACGCAACCCACTTGCCGCCTGAGACAAGTCGATCGGGTAGCGACCTGAGCAGCTATCGACATGAAATATTGTTCCCAACTCGGCCTGGTCATCGCCTCACTCCCAGTCCGTGAGCTAGAGGTCGGGGTAGAGGGGGAAGCCGGAGACTAATTCGTCGACTCGTTCGCGCACCCGGCCCATGACTTCTTCAGAATCCAGGTTCTTTATAACGAGCGATATGAGATCGGCTATCTCGTACATCTCCGCCTCCTTCATGCCGCGAGTAGTGACCGCGGGCGTGCCCAGGCGAATCCCGCTGGTCAGCGAAGGCGGCTTATCGTCAAAAGGTATATTGTTTTTGTTCACCGTAATGAACACTTCATCAAGAGCCGTCGCGACCTCGTTTCCGGTGACCTCCTGGCCGGTCAGGTCGACGAGAAGAAGATGGGTCTCAGTGCCACCGGAAACAAGCCTCAAACCCTTCTCCTGCAATGCGGTGGCCAATGCCCTCGCGTTTCTTACCACCTGCTGCTGGTATTGCTTGAAAGAAGGCAGGGAAGCTTCCCTGAATGCGACCGCCTTGGCCGCGATTATGTGCATAAGCGGGCCGCCCTGGATTCCGGGGAAGACCGCATGATCGAGGGCTTCTGCAAACGCGCTCCTGCACAATACCATCCCACCTCGCGGTCCTCGTAAGGTCTTATGCGTGGTGGTGGTTACGAATTCGGCGTGCGGCACCGGATCGGAATGAAGGCCGGCTGCGACCAGTCCCGCGAAATGGGCCATATCGACCATGAGTATTGCGCTTACTTCGTCTGCTATACGGCGAAAAGCCGCAAAGTCTATGTCTCTGGGATAAGCGCTCGCGCCGGCTATAATCAGTCTCGGCTTGCATTTGCGCGCTATCTCCGCTATTTCCTCGTAATCCAGCCTCTCGGTCTCGCGATTCACGCCGTAGAAGTGAGCATCGTAGAGGGCCCCGCTCATATTGGCTTCGGTTCCATGTGTGAGGTGCCCGCCCGCCGCTTTCTCCATGGCCAGGATGCTCTCGCCCGGCTCAAGCGCGCAGAAATACACCGCCATATTGGCCTGTGCCCCTGCGTGGGGCTGGACATTGGCATGTTCGGCCCCGAAGAGCGCCTTCGCCCTTTCGATCGCCGTCTCTTCCACGACGTCCACGTACTCGCAACCGCCGTACCAGCGATGGCGGGGATAACCTTCGGCGTATTTGTTGGTGAGTATGCTTCCCGCGGCTTGGAGGACGGCCATGGAGGCGAAATTCTCGGACGCTATCAGCTCTATCTTGCGGCGTTCCCTGTTGAGCTCGGCTCGCATAAAGCCGGCGACCTCGGGATCGACCATCGCCACTTCATCCAATCGGTTCACGGCCTTCCCCCATTACGTTCCTCTATCTCCCCGAACTTGCCCACGCGGCGGGCGTGCCGTCCGCCCTCGAAAACGGTTTCCATCCAGGTGCGGACGATCTCCTCGGCAAGGCCGGGCCCGATTATACGGGCACCCAGGGCGAGCACGTTGGCATCGTTGTGCAGGCGGCTCAGACGTGCCGTGTAGAGGTCATTGCAGAGAGCGGCCCTTATTCCCGGCACCTTGTTCGCGGCCATCGACATTCCGATTCCGGTCGCGCATATGACGACACCCCGCTCGGCATCTCCGGTTGCCACCTTCCTGGCTACCTTCGCCGCGAAGTCGGGGTAATCGCATGAATCGGCGGAAGAAGTGCCCTCGTCGATCACTTCATGGCCGCTTGATTGCAGGCACGCCGAGATGACATCCTTTAGTGCGTATCCTGCGTGGTCACATCCCAATGCTACTTTCACTGTTTCACTCCAATTCAATCCGGCGCCGTGGTTTCTCAGCCGGGCCGAAGAGGACCGGCATAATGGCGTCGAGGGAATCGTTTATATCCTCCGAGACTCCTATATAAATCCGGAGGGAGCTTCCGATGGGGTCAATTATATCAGAGCTTTCAGATTGCATATCGGCCATAAACTCCCCTTTAGAATAAAGCTCACGCATGACCTGAAAAATCGCTTTGATGCGCTGACCGGCTTGCCGTTCATTGCCAACGGTTTCCTCTCCGAGGCGGCTGAGCAGCTTTTCGGCCGCCGCCGACAAGGCCTTCAGGGTGGTGCTCCGACGTAAGGCATCCTGCTGCATCCGACCGATAACCAGCAAGTGATCGCGGGCCATTGTCAGTATAAGGTCGGCATCCTTCAAATGCCTCGGCGTTAACGATGTGGCTTGATGGGGTTCGAGATCGATTCCCCAGAGATCCATGGTTTGTATGGCCGAGTAGGTCGCCGAACTTCCGTCGATAGCCGATATACCGGCGGAAGCAGCAACGATAAATGAGGCAAGGTTCGGGTGGTCATTGGAGAGCTTCTGGATGAACAGGACTTCGGCCATAGGGCTGCGACATATATTTCCGGTACAAACGAAGAGGACCTTTATCATTATAGCCTCACACCGTTTCAGTTCCGTTCCACGCCGCCTCGATCTCGTCTCTATTTATATCGCCGGCACGCAGGACTTTGAGCTTGGATTCAAGCAGCTCCACGATGGTGGACGGCTTGCCGGATCCGGAATCATCACTTGCCACCGCCGTATAGTCATCCAGCCGTTCCAGGAAATTGGGATCGATTTCATCGAATGAGGCCGGTGTCCGGTTCCCTGACATATTTGCGCTTGTAACGGCAAGCGGGCCGGTCCGCCGCAGGAGGAGTAGCAAAAACGCATAGTCCGGAACCCGGATTCCCAGGGTTCCCAGGGGTGCGACCCCATGCAGCCAATCGAGGGGCGCCGCTTTCAACACAATGGTGAGCGCGCCCGGCCACAAGCGACCGAGGCGGCATAGGTCTTCATATTCCTCCCGGTCGGCTAGTTCAAGCGCGCTGTCCAAGTCCGCAACCATCACAACCAGGGCCTTTCCGGTTTCCCTGCCCTTAGCCCGAAAGACCTTTTCAACCACCCCGGGAATATCCGGCCTGGCTGCGACGCCGTAAACCGTATCGGTCGGCACGATCGCTAAGCCTCCATTATTGAGCACCCGCGCACAGGCCTCGGCGGCTGCATCGCTCCCAACTTCCTCAAGCCGTATCAAATTCGACATAGAGCCATTATAGCGCCAGGCAGGGCTTATGAAGCGGGGCTACACAAAGGTGTCAGGCACCTTTGTGTAGGCTTGTTGATTCGAGCAGCTTAAGATGGAAATGCCATCGAGGGCTACACAAAGGTGCCTGACACCTTTGTGTAGCCATCTAATGTCGCCAGGGGGGGATGACGATAAATTGAGCGCGGTATCGTCTCCAACCTCAGGGGATTCTCGTATGGATGATGAAAAGCTGAACGGTCTGCAGGCCGACGAAGAAGTTGCGAGGAGGGCGGTCGAGCTCCTCATCGCCCTCAATGCGGCGACCATCAATATCCATATGTATCCTCCCACCAGCGATATGATCTCCGCTTCCGTCGAAACCGCTTATGCCCGGATGGAGCCTCTGCTCGCCGAGACCGGAAAGCTTACCCTGGGAGAGGCGGACAATATGCTCCTCATAAACGGGGAACGGCTGCACGAGAGAGATCAGGTCAGGCCCCCCGTCCTTTCCTTTCTGGATGGACTTCGCAAAAGAGATATCTACAGCATCACGCTATCCAAGGGAATGGAAGAAGAGGAGTTCAGGAACTTCCTCGAAATCATGGCCATGGAACCCGAGGAGCTTCGTCAATTGGGTGGCCTGGCCACGGAAGTCGGACGGCAGAGCTGCTCACATATATTAGTCAATGAAAAGCGCTTTGTTTCCGTAGGCGACGATGAGGTCATCGGCATGGAGGGCGGCGGCGAGGCCGAAGCCGCGGAGGAGATCCGCTTCGAGGAAGAGGAACTGCGCCGCTTGAACGAAAAGCTCAAGGATGAAAGGTTTGTCAATTATATAGTGGGTGCCGAGGCGCGGGATACGGTCGGAGAGGCTACCGTGAATGACATACTCGGAAATCCTCCCAGATTGGGCTTACTACTCCGCCAGGCAGTACGTGAGATCGTGGTCGAGTTCGAGGATCCTGACGAGGCCCTTAATAAAATATGCGGCACGCTGGAGCGGATCGCCCTGCTCTTGAAGGAGCTCGATGACGCCGAGCTGAAGGCCATGGACAGCGAGGAGATAGCCAAGGCGGCCGCCTTTCTGGAGCCTTCCGAACTCAAGGGCTATCTATTGCGTGAAAAGCCCGAGGCCTTGCGTGAACTGGAGCTGCGGGTGAAGATCCTGCGGAGTCTGCGCGAGAATAAGACATTCGACTTGCTGGAGAGTGTGATAAGGGAACTCGACGGCCTGCGGCGGGAGGAGACCGACCTCTCCCCCGAGGAAGAGGAACGCTTCCAGGCCCTCTCGGCACTGATCGACGAAATCTATCAGAATAGCGTGGGCAAGCCCTGGGAATCGCGCATCAGCGATCGTATCTTCCAGGCGGATATGTGGAAGAAGATCGTAAACGGCAAGGGGGAGGGCGGCAGCGCCGGATCAAGCAGCCTTGTTTACCAGATAAGCAGCATGCTGGTAAACGAAGGTTTGACCCTAGATATCGACGAACTCTCGCGCAACTTGTCTATCGATGAGAATATACCCCGCCTGCTTCAGAAATTGCAGCGCTCAAAACGCCCGGAGGTCGTGCTGCGCCTGGTAGAGAGCCTGCTGGACAATCTGGAGGACATGAGCCCGGAGATACGCTTGAAAACGGCTGAGACCCTCAAGAATATTCCCGAAGCCCTGGAAATGACCCACCAGTTGCAGAAATTCCCGGTCGCTTACGAAATGAAGGATCGTATGCTGGAACGGCTGGAGCGGGAGCGGGAGCTATCGGAAATTTACACCACCCTTTCCGGATGCCTGGCGGAGCTGGCCCAGACCTTCATCCTCTCCCAGGATTACGACTCGGCCCTGGAAATCATCAATACTTTCTGGCGGCATAACAGCTCGGATGATACCCGAAAGCCGGAACAGAGGCGCGCGGCCCTGGAAGCTATTTCCAGCATCGCCAGCGGCCCTGTGCTGGATGACCTGGCCGAGATCCTGAAAGAGGGAGACATCCAGACCATAACCGAGGTCGCTAACATCATGATCAAGTTCGAGGAGAAGTCGGTTCAGCCGCTGATCAGGGTGTTGAAGGACAGCGAGGACCTGCTGGTGCGGCGGGTTACATTCGAGGCTCTGGAAAATATTGGCAAGGACGCAATTCTCAGCCTCATAAACGACCTGGAGAAGTACAACCCCTGGCACATGTACCGTAACATAATCTCGATCCTGGCAGAGATTGGAAACCGCTCCATAATCCAATCGCTTTCGCGCTTTATTCGCCATCAGAATCCGGAAGTGCGGCGCGAGACGATCAAGGCCATCTCCAAGATAAGGACGCCGGAGACAACTTCATTGCTTCTGGAGGCATTGAACGACCGGGACGAAAAAGTGCAGCGGGAAGCGTGTGTCGGTCTCGGGCGCATGCGCGACGTTTCCACCGCTCCCGTCCTGATGGATGTAATCAGACCGCCGCGAAGCTTTAAGAAATCAAAGCGGCGCACGAATTCGGTAAAGGCGGCGGCAATCTGGGCACTGGGCGAGATAGGTGACTTCTCGACCATCCCTTACTGCCGGGAAATTCTGCGCAAGCGGTCCTGGATCCCCTTCCTTGATAAGAGGAGGAACGAACTGCGCGCCATGGCCGCTTTCGCACTGGGAAGCATCGGTAATGACGAGTGCCGCAACGTGCTGCAGCAGTTCGTGGATGATCGCAGCGAGAAGGTGCGCAAGACCTGCCTGGAATCGCTTCGGCGTATTCAGCACAGAAAAGCCGTGAAAACAGTCGAGGAAAGCTACGACCGTGCCATAGATACCCCGGTGTGAAACCAGCCGTTCCTTAGAGCCTCGTAGGATTCCTGCAGGTCGTTCCAATATCCGGGAGTAACGCCCGGTCCCCTGATGAGCATTTCCTGCCTCTCGCCCGCATCGATGCGGATGCGATTCGGTGGAATACCGATCCGTCGCCCGCCGCCCGGCCAGGTGCGTATTGCGATCATTCCCGATGTTTCATCACCCGAAACGGTATCGAGGAAGAGCGCAGGTAATTCTATGGGCCCCATCCTCAAGCCGCCGAAATGCCTGAAAATGCCGGCTGTTTCAGAAGGGGTAGGGCCGGTGCTGACCCAGGCGCTTACCGAAGAAAGGTCACGCCGTGCGGTTTCCGCAGCAAGCATATCCGCATAGGTTTCAGGAGGCGCGATAACCATCACGGGGCGCCGGCTCTCGATTTTCGCCAGGAAATCCCGGCTGTCTCTATGATCGGCGAACTGTAGCACCGCTCCTGCCGAAAGTGCCAGGAAAGCTGCCGAAAAACCGGAGACGCTCGTGAGCGGAGCCGCACTCATCACCACGCTTCCTTCCGAAAAGGGAAGCAAGGGAGCAAGAAACCTGGATCCGGATACGAACATCTGGGCGGTGGCCATTATCGGCTTACCCCCCGGTTCGCGCTCTCTGAAGAACAGACCAACTACGCTGGTGGTTTTTAAAGTGTAAGGAATGAAGAAGCCGGAACCCTCGGCCACCGCCTCATAAAGGGGCCTGCAAGCGGGAATGGGACGCATTCCGGATACCAACAAGCGCTTCGAATCGGGTAGCAGATCGACCAAACCGGGTTCACGATCAAGCGCGTCACCATCGATCAGCGCCAGGTTCACCATGCAGAGCCGGGCCCGCCGCCTTATCTCCTCCCCGCCCAGCCGGCTATCAATCGGGACCAATATTCCACCGGCCTTAATAATGGCTAGTGAGAGAAGGAAAAAGTCCTCCGGATTGGGGTTGACGAGCAAGACCCTCTCGCCTTTCTTGAGATCGAGGTCCCGGATGAGCGCCTCGGCTACAAGATTGGTGAAGGTGATTGCGTCCCGATAGCTTATCTCCTGAGAATTTATTAGAGATTGCTTATTCTCGCCGAAGCAATCGGCGAGGCTCTCAAGAAAATTGGGTGGCAGCGCCTGCCGTCTTAAAGCGAACTCGAATTTCTTACGCATACCCGCTATTTTACCAAGGGGGGCTTAACATTGGGGACAGGTACGTTTGTTAAGGGCCTCCAACGCTATTGTTACCGGGGGATGTTACGTTCTATCTCTTCGAGCGAAGTGATCCCCGCGATCACTTTTTCGGCGGCGTTGCTCCACATGGTGGTCATTCCCTCTTCGACGGCCTTTTGCCTTACCTGGTTTGCCCGGAACTCCAGGCTCATCAACGATCTCAGCTCATCGCTCATCAACATGACCTCGAAGACACCCGTCCTTCCCCGGTAGCCGACGCCGCTACAGTGCTTGCAGCCGGAAGCCTTGTAGATAACTCCATCACCCTTCGGCGCGACCCCCAGACCGACGAGAGCATCAGGGGACGGAATATAAGCCTCTTTGCAGCTGGGGCAGAGTTTCCTAACCAGCCTCTGTGCGATTATCAACCGTATTACTTCGCGGACATAATAGGACTCGACTCCCATATCGAGTAGGCGGGGCAGGGTTTCGGGTGCACCGGTGGTATGCAATGTGCTGAGCAGGAGGTGGCCGGTTAGAGCGGCTTGCACTGCTATGCCGGCCGTCTCGCGGTCGCGGATCTCGCCCACCAGGATGATATCGGGGTCCTGGCGCATCACCGATCGCAGAATGCTGGCAAAATCCAGCCCGGCTTTCGCATTGACCGGGATCTGATTGATTAGTTTCAGGCGGTATTCCACCGGATCCTCGATGGTAATCACCTTCTTGCTTATATCCGAAATCTCGTTGAGGATGGCGTACAAGGTGGTAGTCTTACCGCTTCCGGTCGGTCCCGTAACCAGGATAAAACCATGAGGCTCCTCCAGGGCATGCATAACGGTACGCAACTCTTTGTCATTGAATCCTATGTCGCTCAAGCCGACTCTGGCGTTGGTTTGATCGAGAAGCCTGATAGTCACCGACTCTCCATAAATGGTGGGCGCAGTCACGATGCGGAAATCCACTTCCTTGCCCGCATATTTGACGAAGAACCTTCCGTCCTGCGGCAACCGCCTCTCGGTTATGTCCAATTCCGCCAGCACTTTTATACGCGATACCAGGGCGTTATGGACCTCCACGGGCAGCACTTTGGCTTCCATGAGCACCCCGTCTATCCGGTAACGAACCCTTACCAGGTTATCCTCGGGCTCTATATGGATGTCACTGGCTCCCTCCTTGATCGCCCTGGAAATAAGGTTATTGATGAGCTTTACTATCGGCGCTTCATCGATTTTTACTTCTTCCTGCGGATCGGGCGAGAAACGATCGACGACTTCCAGACCGTCTTCATCCCAGGTCATCACCTCTTCCTCCAGGCCGCCGTCCTTGAAGAAATAATCGATGGCCTCCAGGATATCCTCTTCATCGGAAAGCACCGGCTCCAGGTTATATCCGGAAGCGAACGCCAGCATGTCGAGGGCAGCGGTGTCGAAGGGACAACTTACGGCGATGGTAAGGATGTCACCCACCAGCGTGACGGGTATGACCATGTAATTACGGGCGACGTTCGCCGGTATCAGCCTCACGGCTTCTACATCTATTAAATCGGGAGTCAATTTAACATAGGGCATGTCGACGTGTTCGCTCATAAACTGCTGTAGTTGTTCTTTGCTGGTATAACCTTCCATCAGGAGGATTTCGCTCAGTCTGAGACCCGAGCTTTTCCGGATGCTGAGAGCGGCGGTCAACTGTTCATCTGTGATGAATCCGTTCTCAACCAGGCCGCTTCCCAATCCGTCGTCGCAGCTTTTATCCATTTGTGTGCCTCCCCCTGCCGATCTTTTAAGAAGGGGCGTTGCTGGGAACCTGAGATGTGGTGGAAGCGAGTTGATCCAACTTCTGGAGGAATTCCTCGCGTTCTTCCGGCTTGGTGGGTTTGAGCATATACATGTCGGCTCCGGCATCCAAGGCCACCTGCTTGTAATTGGCTTTACGATATATGGCGCTGAGCATTATGATGGGAGTCCTGCGAGGAAACTCGAAGTCCCTGATACTCTTCACCAGCTTGAACCCGTCCAGCTTGGGTATAAGGCAGTCAGTGACGACCAGATCGGGTTTCTCCGCGATGAATTTCTCGAGCCCCTCTTCACCATCACGCGCCGGGATGACTTCATATCCGCCCGCTGCCAATATATCGCTCATCACCCGGAGTATGAGCTCCGTATCCTCAACCAGTAGGACCCTGTTCATCATCTTCTCCCCTTTCGTTCAATACAATCGTTCGATCTTCCCCGCTCTAATGTATGTCGGCCGATCGGCGCATGACGGGTATTACCCATGAGGGTTACTTTAGGAGGCCATTTAGCGGATAGGCCTACGGTGGATTAACCCTAAGCATCTGTTAAACATGGGGT
>Ga0154635_150_pt2 | contig 26087 bp, 25 predicted proteins | sample Rifle2008BG13ft_FD_116064 | JGI IMG/M metagenome (GOLD analysis project Ga0154635, IMG submission 116064) | Solincola sediminis RBG_13_55_18
TTACCCCCGCCCTCCAGTTCGGCGAGCCTCTCGCCTAGCTCCGCCCTTATGGAGTCCAGGGCCCTTTGCAGGTTTTCCGCGCTCGTAAGGTAATGCGTAGCCGGATAAACTTCCAGGCTGTCTTCATGGGAAATGATCTCTCCGCTCACGGGGTCTATGATGCTTATCCTCTCCACTTCGTCTCCATAGAATTCGGCCCTGATTACACGCTCCTCGTAGCTGGGATATATTTCCAGGGTATCCCCCTTGACCCGGAACCGGCCCCTAGAAATCTCATAATCATTGCGCTCGTACTGCATGTCGACAAGCTGCCGGAGGAGTTCCCTCATATCGTATTCGAATCCCTTCTGCAGCATGATTACCCGGCGCAGGTACTCTTCCGGACTCCCTAAACCGTAGATGCAGGAGACGGAGGCGACTATGATGACGTCTTTGCGCGACAGCAATGCCGAGGTGGCACGATGGCGAAGCCTGTCGATGTCATCGTTAACCGAGGTATCCTTTTCAATATATACATCCGATCGCGGGACATAGGCCTCCGGCTGGTAGTAATCGTAGTAGCTAACGAAATACTCGACCGCGTTATCCGGAAAAAGTTCCCTGAATTCGTTGCACAGCTGGGCGGCGAGCGTCTTATTGGGGGCGATCACCAGCGCGGGCATTTGGGTTCGCTCTATGACGTGTGCCATCGTGAAGGTCTTTCCCGAACCGGTTACGCCGAGAAGCGTCTGGCAGCGGTCTTTTTCCTTCACGCCCCTGCTGAGATCCGCGATAGCTTTTGGCTGGTCACCGCGCGGCTTCAATTCGGAAACGATGCGAAAATCGGGCATGCGCATCACTTCAATGGCAGGAGGCCGGGGATTTCCGCAAGGCTCACGATCTTTTTGCCCTCGAAATCGGGGAAGCGGCCCCAGCGATCCAGAAGTATTGCGTGCATTCCGGCCTCGAGTGCTCCGCCATAGTCCGAAACGGGCGAATCTCCAATGTGCAGCGTCCTTTGCGCTTCCGCACCCGCTCTTTCAAGAGCCAGTTCATATATGGCCGGATGTGGCTTCTCGAACTCTTCATTGCCGGATATTACCATTACTTCAAAGTAGCCGCTGAGACCGGCGTCTGCGAGCAAATCCTCCAGCCATGACTCGAAATTACTTATGAGACCCAGCTTGATCCCCATCTTGCGCAATGCTTCGAGTGTTTCGTGGGCATCATCATAGGTTCCGTAGTTTGATCGCCGGGAGAATACCGAATAAAGATGTTCCGGCAACCCGTCCTCGGCGGCATAACCCATGGCAATCACCAGGCGGCGATAAAAATCCAGCCAGAATCCGCGGGAAGCCTCGGGATCGTTGGTGAAAGTATAACCTTGTTTTTGCTTCTGCTCGACGTCCTCCATCAGGCAGCGGCCCATACTGCTGAGAAGGTTAAAATCCACCGTCAACCCGAAATCATCGCAGCAGGAATAAAATAGCTGCGGGAATGAGGGCATGGGGTGGACCAAGGTCTCACCGGCGTCGAAAAACACCATATCCAAATCGCTCAAGTGCACTACCTCTTGAATGGGATTATAATCATGTAATTAGAGGGCTCTCGTAAGAGCCCTCAATATAATAATAATACCACTAAGCCCACGAAGGGGGTTGAGAAATATCGCCAGGAATAACTGCCAAAAGATAAAGGGTTGTCCGGCCAGCCAGTATCTTTCGTGTGAAGCATTCAAACGGGGGCTCGAGTGCTGGCAGGTAGATGAGCCGCGCTGCGCCGTGGAACTCAGATTTTGCATGCAATACGGATGTCCCGTCTACGACCGCTATTCTCAAGAAATAGAACATGCGCTAAAGGACCGCGCCCTCGAAAGAAGATAAACCTACACAAAGGTGTCAGGCACCTTTGTGTAGGTTTACGTGGTGTGGGATGCTGTTGTTATTGCTTCCCAAGCCTGATCTGCTTCAAAGCGGAGATCATCGAAAGTTCCGTTGTTGTTAACGATATAATCGGCGCTCTTCGCTCGTTCTTCCCTTGATGCCTGAGATCGGATTCGAGACCACGCCTGTTCCGCCGAATAGCCTCGCTCGGTGATCAGACGTTCCACCTGTAGCTGGGGCAAGACGTCGACCACGAGGTTATAGTCGAAAATGCCCTCGGCATTAGCTTCCACAAGGAGCGGTATATCGATAACTACTATGGCATCACCACCGACCTCATCCTGTAATTCACCCAGGCGTCCGGCCAGCAGTTCAAAAATTCTGGGGTGGGTTATGCTGTTCAATACGACCCTTTGATGTTGATCGTGAAATATTATCTCGGCCAGTTTGTCACGGTCCAGTTCCTGACTGGGAAGCAGAATCTCATCGCCGAAATGTTCATGAATTTCGCGCCAGGCTTGAGCTCCCGGTTGCACTACCTGGCGGGCCATCTCGTCGCTGTCCAGGATATTCGCTCCTTTTTCACGAAGCATTTCAAGGACCTCGCTTTTTCCGGAAGCTATTCCACCTGTCAAGGCGACCAGGAACATTTTTTCTTCTCCCCCATTTTCTGCCTTAGGTACTTCGGTTCCCCAATATAAAAGGGGCATAACATGCCCCGATTTTATTTCGTATTATTGAGCGGTTTAAACTCCGTCTCGCTTCATATCCCTTATGATCGACTCCAGGCTACCCTCGGGCGGTTCTTCCTCTTCTTCTGCTTCATCGGTTGCCGCATCGGCCTCCTCCACGGATTCTTCCACCTTGGTCGGAGTCATCGTCGCCACCGCCGGGCTTGCTTCACTGTCCTTATCCGCTACTGCTACGGTTACTTCCTCTTCGATGATGGCCTGCGGCACCGGAAGGACTTCCTCCTCAGCCGGGGCCTCCGCGACTTCTTCCATCTCTTCTACGCCCGCTTCGACCACCACGTCGACTGTTACATCCTCTATATCTGCCTTTATGGCTTCTTCGAGCTCTTCGGTGACACTCTCGGCCGGCTCTGGAGTGTCAACAGCCGCCGCCTCTTCCATTTCTTCTGTTATTACTTCGACTTCAATCTCCGTGGCTGCTTCCTCGGGCTCCAGGACCGTCTCGGTAGCCTCCTCTGGGACCGTCTCGGTAGCCTCCTCCGGAATTGATTCGGTCTCCACGGTTTCAGCTTCCCCGTCGAACTCCTCATCGGACTCATCAAGAGTCTGCTTCAGACTCAGACTGATCCTCCTGCGATCGATGTCTATGTCGATTACTTTCACTTCGATATCTTGATTTACGACGACAACCTCATCCGGCTGCTCGACGTGACGCCTGGAAAGCTCCGATATATGGACAAGACCTTCGATTCCCGGTCTTACCTGCACAAATGCGCCAAAGGGGACCAGCTTGGTCACCATACCTTTGATTACCTCTCCCACCTCCACGTCACGCGCTAACTGCTCCCAGGGATCGGCCTGGCAAGCCTTGAGGCTCAGGGAAATTCGCTCCCTTTCCTTGTCCACTTCGAGGATCTCGACGTCTACTTCGTCGCCGACTGAAAGTACTTCGCTCGGTTTTTCAACATGGCACCAGGAAAGCTCCGATATATGGATAAGGCCATCGATTCCTCCCAGGTTGACGAAGGCTCCGAAGGACACGATGCTCGATACCTTGCCGCTCACCTTCATGCCCTTCTCGAGGTTTTCCAGCAGCACCTTCCTGCGCTCGCTGGCAGTCTCTTCCAGGAAAGCTCGTCGCGACAACACCACGTTATTGCGGTTGCGATCCATTTCGATGATCTTACAAACCAGCTTGGTCTGCAGAAAGGAGTGGAGTTCCTTTACGCGGTGGATATCTATCAGTGACGCCGGCAAGAAGCCGCGGAGGCCGATATCAAGGATGAGACCTCCCTTTACAACTTCGATGACCTCCCCTTCGATGGGGTCGCTCTCCAGCATATTTTTTTCAAGGACATCCCAAGAACGCTCGTACTGGGCCCTTTTCTTGGAAAGGATTAGGCGCCCCTCCTTGTCCTCTTTCTGGAGCACAAGGGCGTCAATTTCGTCGCCGACCTTTACCACTTCGTCCGTCTTCACCCCATAGCGGATTGATAATTCCCGGGCCGGTATGACACCCTCGGATTTGTACCCGATGTCCAGAAGGACCTCGTCTTTGTCCACTTTAACCACGATTCCAGCGATGATATCGCCTTCTGAGAAGATCTTGATCGTCTTGTCGTAGTTCGGGACTTCGCCTTCGGAATAATCGAAGTTAGTCAGTGGGGCGGAAAGGACGGGGGGATTTTCGGGGTTCACCAAATCGCGCTCTGTTTCGGATTGATCCAGCATTTACTTTTTTCCTCCAGTAATTTATTTTATCCACGGCCCCTCCTTGAATTTGGTCAGGCGCACGGACAATTAATTCTAGCATTTATCCCGCTTGTTTGCATATTAATTGTCATATTCCCGCAAGGGATCGAGCCTGAACAAGCCAACCGCGAAGGTGTGGGGGTTTACTTGGCGTCATACCAAGTAGGTCCCATTGCAACGTCCACCTTGAGGGGTACATCGAGGGGGAAGGCATTCTCCATCTCCTCACGCACGATCTTCACTAGTATGTCCGCCTCTTCGCTCTCGGCATCGAAGACCAATTCGTCATGCACCTGCAGGATCATCTGAGATTTCAGCTTACATTCTCCCATGCGTTCATGAATGTGCAGCATGGCCAGTTTTATGATGTCCGCTGCGCTACCCTGTATCGGTGTGTTGAAAGCCAGCCGCTCTCCCAACCGCCGCATCCTGATGTTGCCCTCGGCCAATTCAGGAATCTCCCTTCGCCTTCCCAGGATGGTACAGACGCAACCGGTGCGCGAGCATTCGCGAACCTGGCCGTCTAAAAAGCTTCTGACGCCTGGGTATTTCTGGAAATATTTCCTGATATATGCCTCCGCCTCGGCCTGCTCGATGTCAAGTTGTTGTGATAGGCCGAACGGGCTGATGCCGTATATTATCCCGAAGTTTATGGCTTTTGCTCTCCGCCTATACTCGGCGTTGATTCCGCTTAAAGGGATCCCGAATACTTCCGAAGCCGTGGCCGCATGAATATCCAGATCGTCCTCAAAAGCTTGCTTTAGTCCTTCATCGCCGGATAGGTGGGCCATTATTCTGAGTTCTATTTGCGAATAGTCAGCACATATTATCAGGCCGTCCGGAGAAGTCGGCAGAAAGGCCTTTCGTATCATCTTGCCCATGGCAGTTCTTATCGGTATGTTCTGCAGATTGGGATTGCTGGATGAGAGCCGTCCCGTAGAGGTTACGGTCTGGTTGAATGATGCATGCAGTCTTCCGGTGGTCGGATCGACCATTTTCGGGAGCGCTACCAGATAAGTGTTGAGGAGCTTGGATAGCTCACGATAGCGCAGCAGCTGGTCGGCGATGGGATGCTGATCCCTGAGGCTGGTGAGTACGCTGATGTCGGTGGCATAACCGGTCTTGGTTTTTTTCGAAGGGGGCAGTTCCAGAACATCGAACAGCACGTGAGCCAATTGCTGGGGCGAATTGAGGTTGAATTCCTCCCCCGCCGTCTCAAAGATTCTTTTCTCGAGTCCGCCCAGTTCATCCTCCAGTTCTCGCTGCATCGAATACAGCAGTTCTATATCAAGGCGAACGCCTCGGATCTCCATATCGGCGAGTACTAATTCCAGCGGCATCTCCACCTGTTCAAAGAGACACCGCAGGTCCATCAGGTTCATCTCGGCTTCGAGCGGCTGCACGATGCGATCGACGGCCAGCGCCTTCTGCATATCCCGGCCGCTCTCATCGAACTCCTCCTCCAGGAGCCCCAACTGCCCACTCTCGGCTTTCTCCAGATCAACTCTCAGGTATCGCGAGGCGAGAGCCGCCAGCTCATGTTTGACACCGGAAGGATTTACCAGATAGGAAGCGAGTTCAACATCGAAGTCGATGGAAGGCCTTCCCGTTGCAAATTTTGCCCATTGCACCAGGCAATCCTTGCCGCGATAGCAGTTTATCCGGATTGTGCGCTCCTCCGCCAAACCGCTTATGAAATCTTCGATGATTTTCTGACCGTCTTCGTTGTCAGCCTTCATGTAATAGCATTTGTCCCCCACGGCAGTGGAAAGGGAGACCATTTCGCCGCTCGTGAAGCCTTCGCCGGCGATATGGGGATAGATGGAAAGCTCGCCTCTTGTCCGGTAGTCGGCCCGCAGCTCCTCGAGGGAGGCTTCGTCCTCGACTATGCACTCCGCCAACGGCTCAAACGGCTTGACCTCCGTTTGTATATTTTCGCCCGCCGTAAACAAGGAGGGCTTCACGTTTGAAAGCCGATCGTAAAGCTTCCTGAATTCAAGAGAAGCGAAAAGTTTCTCCACCTCACGCTCATCCCAGGGCCTCAACTCCCAGTCACCGAGCTTGCCGTCCTCGATAGGGACATCCCGGCGCATAGTGGCCAGTTCCCTACTCATGTATGCGTTATCCCGGTTCTCCTCGAGCGCCGTCCTGCACTTGGCACCCTTCACTTTCTCCAGATTGGCGTAGACCTCATCCAGGGTCCCGTATTCCCCAATGAGCGCGGCAGCAGTCTTCTCGCCGATCCCCGGGACCCCCGGAATATTATCCGAGCTGTCTCCCTTCAAAGCCAGATAATCTACTATTTGAGCGGGTTCTACACCGTAACGCTCCTTCACCTTTTCCGGATCGTAAAACATTATGTCGGTAATGCCCTTGCGATTGGCTACCACCTTTACCTTATCAGTTACCAACTGGAGAGCGTCGCGGTCGCTCGTCACTATATAAATCTCGGAATCCTCGGGAATCTTCTCCGTGAGGGTCGCCAGAATGTCGTCAGCCTCATATCCTTCCTGCTCGAAGACGGGCATTCCGAGCGAGCCGAGGACTGCGTGGATCATATCCAGTTGCTCCCGTAGTCCATCGGGCATCGGCTTGCGGTGGGCTTTATAATCGGCGAACCTCTCCGTGCGAAACTCCGCTTTGCCCTTGTCGAAGGCGACAATTACCGCCCCCGGCCTGAGCTCCTCGAGGACTTTGATGAGCATCGAGGTAAAGCCGTAGACGGCATTTATCATTTGTCCTGATGATGTAACCAGATCTGGCGGCAGCGCATAAAAGGCTCGGTAAGCGAGGCTGTGTCCATCGATCAGGATTATCTTTTTCGGTTCACTCATATGCCATCCATCTAATTAACATAATCTTCCATTTATGATAGCAGATGAGGCTCGGGGACGGGGCGTATTGTACCCCGTCCCCTTACCCAAGGAGAACGTGTTTACATCCTAAACCAAGGTAGTGACAAAACGGGACAAAGTGCCGTGTCTTGATTCTTGACTTAAATCGATAGCCGTCCATCAATCTAAATCAAGAATCAAGACACGGCACTTTGCATGCTCTTGATCTTCATCAGCTGTGTGCGGTACGAGCGCTCCATCTCGTCGAGCTTCATGCTTATATAGACTACCGTCTCCTCAAGGGAGGGTATTAACACATACTCCAACGCATTCACGCGCCGGCGAGTTTTTTCGATCTCGATAGCCAGGAGTCTTATATTATTCTCTTTCTCCCCCAACTCGATCATCATGGGCAGCAACTCCCGATAGTGCTCGAGGGCGGCGTCAAAGGCCATCGGCGTAGTGGTCAGGCTATAACAGTCGTAGCCACCCTGAAAGCGTATTTCGAAGTGTGGCGCTTTGACTCCCATAATCCGCTTCTCCCCCACCTCCACATCCAACACGGCGCTAGGGACCGCGAATGCCTCCTCTACCTCTTCTGCGGTGACCTCTGCCCGCGCGATGGAGAAGATCGTATAGGCTTCCTGCAGTTTAGCTTCAACCTTTTCCCTGGCGCTCCCGCTCTCCCTTATCAAGGCCATGAAGCGCTTCATCAACTCATCCAGCTTATCTTTGAGCAGCTTGTGGCCACGCTTGGCAATAGCCGTACGCCGGCGGAGCTTGAGCAGCTCCATACGGTTGGGATTTACGTTGATGCGCAATCTAACGGCTCACCCCCGCTTCCATATATCTGCTTATCTGCTCGTCCTTGACCCTCTTCAGCTCGGAACGGGGGAGAATCCTGAGGAGATCCCAGCCGATGGAAAGCGTTTCTTCGATGGAGCGCTCCTCGTATTCGCCCTGCTTGATGAAACGATCCTCGAACTCATCCGAGAACTTGACGAAGAGCTTGTCCTCTTCCGAAAGCGCGGCCTCACCCAGGATGATCGAGAGTTCCCTGGCTTCCTTTCCCCTGGCATACGCCGAGAATAGCTGGTTCGAAAGGGCGGAGTGATCCTCCCTGGTCTTGCCCTCCCCAATCCCTTTCTCTTTTAAGCGCGAAAGGGACGGAAGTACATCGATTGGCGGGTATATGCCCCTGCGCTGCAGGTCTCGCGATAGTATGATCTGTCCTTCGGTGATGTAACCGGTCAGATCGGGGATGGGATGCGTCTTGTCGTCGCTGGGCATGGAGAGTACCGGTATCTGGGTAATGGAGCCCTTGACGCCCTTTATTCTCCCCGCCCGCTCGTAAATGCTCGCGAGATCGGTGTATAAATAACCGGGGTATCCGCGCCGACCAGGCACTTCCTTGCGGGCGGCCGATATCTCGCGCAAGGCGTCACAATAGTAAGTCATGTCAATTAGCAACACGAGCACCTGCATGTCCAGTTCGTAGGCCAGGTACTCGGCCGCCGTCAAGGCCATTCTCGGGGTCGCGATACGTTCGATTGCAGGGTCGTCGGCCAGATTGATAAAGAGAACGGCGCGCTCCAAGGCCGCCTGGGTACGAAACTCCCGTATGAAGAAATCGGCCTCCTCGAAAGTTATCCCCATGGTCGCGAATACGACGGCGAATTCCTCCGTTTCGCCCAACACTCCCGCCTGTCTGGCTATCTGGGCTGCGATGCGATTGTGGGGAAGGCCGGCCCCGGAGAAGATGGGCAGTTTCTGCCCACGGACGAGGGGATTCAATCCATCTATAGCGCTAATGCCGGTCTGGATGAAGTCGGTTGGATAATCACGCGCGAATGGGTTAATGGGATTTCCATTGATGTCGAGTTTCTTTTCCGGAATAACCCGCGGACCCTTATCGATAGGTCTTCCCAGGCCGTCGAATACCCTTCCCAATATATCCCTGCAAACCGAGAGTTCCAGGCTCTTGCCGGTGAAGCGAACGCGTGTTTCGGCTATATTCAGCCCGCTCGTGCTCTCGAAGGACTGCAAGAGCACGACATCGTCCTCGATCTCGAGCACATTGCCCAGGCCTAATGAGCCATCCGGGAATTCCAATTCGACGAGTTCATTGTACTTGGCTCCCTCCACTCCCTCCATGAAGATGAGCGGGCCTACTATCTCCCGTACCGTCAGATACTCTTTTACCATTCAACGGCTCCTTTTCATGTTACCTCGGAAGTTTGGGGCGCCAGCTGCGCGGCCACCTCTTCCTCCAATGAGTCGAAGCGGGCAAGTTCATTTTCGGGGATGAACTTCGCTTTTGCGATCGCCTCCTGCACCGGGAGGCCGATCAGTTCCTCCACGGGCTTTCCTTTCTCGAGTTCCTTCGCGGCCAGGGAATGGAACTTCATGATCAACTTGAGCATCAAGAATTGCTTTTTCAGGGATGTGAAGGCATCGGCGTTATCGAATGCATTCTGTTGTAGGAAGTCCTCCCTCAGCGACTTTGCCGTTTCCATGATCAACCTCTCATTATCCGAGAGGGCCTCGATGCCTATCAGTCTTACGATTTCCTGTAGTTCCGCCTCTCGCTGCAATACGGCCATGGCTTCCTCACGCAGCGGAGCATAATCGGAATCGATGGTCTCCCCCCAGTATTCCTCGGCTTCATCAAGGTAAAGGCTATAGCTGTTGAGCCAACTGATAGCGGGGAAATGACGCGCGAAGGCCAGCCGATCCTCAAGTGCCCAGAAGACTTTAACCACCCTCAGTGTCGCCTGTGTGACCGGCTCCGAAAGATCGCCACCAGGCGGCGATACCGAACCGATGGCGCAGATCGAACCTTCCCTGCGATCCTTGCCCAGGCAGACGACGCGGCCCGCTCTCTCATAGAATGCCGCCAGCCGTGTTCCCAGATAAGCGGGATAGCCTTCCTCCCCCGGCATTTCCTCCAGGCGTCCCGATATCTCTCGCAATGCTTCCGCCCAGCGGGAGGTCGAATCGGCCTGCAGGGCAACGTTATACCCCATGTCACGGTAATATTCCGCCAGAGTGATGCCGGTATATACCGAGGCCTCACGGGCGGCAACCGGCATGTTGGAGGTATTGGCTATCAGAATCGTGCGAAGCATCAGAGGCTCGCCCGAGTAGGGATCGAGCAATTCGGGGAACTCCTGCAGCACGTCCGTCATCTCGTTCCCCCGCTCGCCACAGCCGACGAAGACCACGATTTCGGAATTAGCCCATTTCGCAATGGCATGCTGAAGCACGGTTTTTCCGGATCCGAAAGGCCCGGGGACGCAGGCGGTGCCTCCCCTGATGATGGGGAAAAAAGTGTCCACTATGCGTTGCCCGGTTACAAGGGGTTCGATCGGAGGTTTCTTATTATTGTAGGGACGCCCCTTACGAACCGGCCACCTCTGCATCATGGATACCGGCACTTCGCCGTCTTGAGTCCTTACCACCGCAATGCTTTCCTCGATGCCGAACTCGCCCTCATTAATACGGGATATCTTTCCGGCCACGCCCGCCGGCACCATTATTCTGTGCTTGACTACCTTGGTCTCGTCTACGTTTCCGAGAATGTCACCAGGTTCAACTTCGTCCCCGACCTTTAGCAATGCCTGAAAAGACCACTTGCGCTCGCGCGAAAGACCCGGCTCTTCCACTCCGCGGCTGATGAAATTCCCGTACTTTTCCCTTATGACATCGAGGGGTCTTTGTACGCCGTCATAGATCGAAGTCAAGAGTCCCGGCCCGAGTTCAACACTAAGCGGTTCTCCCGTCGTGACAACGACATCGCCGGGTCCAATGCCGGATGTTTCCTCGTATACCTGAATCGATGCCCGGTCGCCACGCAGCTCGATAATCTCCCCCATCAGATTATCTTTGCCAACTTTTACCAGATCGTACATCTTAGGATTGGGAAGCCGGCTGGCCACGACCAAAGGACCGGCCACCTTGACCACTCGCCCCTCTTTCATGCCTTACTCCTCATCTTGGTTTTGAGTACCTGTTTCTAACCTTCGATTACCGACCCCAGGGCTTTCACCACTCTGTCCCTGATAACCGTCCTTGCTGTCCCTAATGAACCGGTAACGGGCGGAATCGCCAGAATCACCGGGAGTCCCTCATATGACGGAAATCCGGTTATCTGCCGCCTCAATGCCTCATATACCGGCTCGGTCATGATAATCATTGCGTACTTCTCAAGTGACAGCGATTCCCAAGCCCCGAGTGGGTCGTCCGTGGCCGAGAGGATGTGCGTCTCAACGCCGACGGCTTTGAAAGCTATCGCCGAGGACCAGCCTCCCAGCATCGCCACCTTGAGTGTTTCCATGCCTATATCCTTACTCGATATACAATGTGCGCAGCATCCTTTCTATGGATGCCGGCGGAATATTGTTAAGCTTCGCTATGAGGATCATTCTTACCATCAAGACTTCGTTTTCGCCGGCCCTGAGGTAAGCGAAGATAGGCTCGGCCCCCACCGATATCCGCTTGGTCGCGGACACCATTTCCATGAGCTGATCGTCACTCTTACGATCGAAATCGGTCAATCTGACCGCCTCGTCCACGCTCTCCGTCATGGCCAGCAACCTTGAATAGTAAATATTGCTTTCCAGTTTTTTTATCATCACTTCCACAGGATCTCCATAGAGATCCAGGAGCCTGCCTACAGGTACAAATCCTCCCTGGACCAGGCTTTCCTCCATAAATCCTTTGTCCTTTGAAAGCAGCCTCCCCCGCAGTACTTGTTTGAGGTTCGCAAGGTCTATAGCCGCTCGTGCAAAATCGATTATGAAAGGGCTGCCCTCGCGGCGAGCGAGAAAGAGCCGGTGCGACAGGTAGTTTTTGTCGACGAGGGTGTCGAGCAACTGGGGGCTTTCTACTCCGACGGCAAATTCCTGCACGGTTTCTTTATAAGGAGATGGCAGGGCAACGGGATCGGAGGCTCCTTTCCTCAGGAGATCGACTTCGATAGCTCCCAGTCCCCCCAGCAGTCCCTCGGGCTCCCCGCCCTCCATCATCGCCTTGAGAATGGCTTTCAAATTGTGAAAGTCATAGCGGCAGACAAAGAATTCCATAAGCATGGAATCCACCGGCAATGCTTGAGCAATCGACGAATAGACGCCCCGCAGGTATCTCGTAAGACCCCTATCGATCTCTTTTGCCGAACTCGCCCCCCTCAGGTATTCGCCCATCGTTATTTCATCGAGAATATACAGAGCGTTTTCGAAATCCGCTTCGATGAGCCTCTCCACGCGTTGGCTGTTGATCATCTGGGTTTCGAGAACTCGTACCCTGCCAACGGCGTAGCCGTAGCGCACCGCGTTATGGAAGGGTTTTATCCGTTTCAAGTCGATCATGAGAAAGTCAGGAAGCGACTTCACCCTTCCCTCGCGAAACTGCGGGGAGGCTCCCGACTTTATGGGATTCACGTGATATTTGGGCGCCTTGCTCACCTGGCGGCACCTCTCACATCCACCTCGCCGAACAACATCCTCAGCACTTCCTCCTCGTGCCGGTCCCTTACCTCGCGCATCAGAGATTTGAGGGAAAGGTTATTGATGAAATCCTTGCTCTTGAGGATAACGCCACGGCTGAAGCGTGCCTTCTCCCTATCAAGCACGAGCGAGGCCTTACCGCCTTTCTCGGTGATGGCCTCCTTTATCTCATCCAGCAGACCTTCTTCGAGTAAGCCGCGGTCATGAGCGGGAGCGATGATTCTCTCCTTGCCACCCGTGACATTTTCCATGATCGTACGCTTCAACCATTGGCGATAGCGTTGTTCCGGCAGGTTCTCGAAACTCTTTATCGCTTCGGTGAAGACCTCCTCGAAAAGCGTGTCCTGAGCGGCTAGAAAGGCGGCGCGGCTCTCAGCCAGCGCTTCGCTCATTATTTTTGTTCTCTGCCGTTCCCCCTTCTCCCGGTAAAAGTCCCTGATCTCCTTGGCCGATTCCCGAGCTTGTTTGCTCGCCTTGTCCTTAATCATTTTTGCTTCCTGCTTGGCGTCGGCGACCAGGCCCGACCCCTCGATCCTGGCGTCATCTCCGATCTTCTCCAGCAATGTCTCCAGCGACATTTCAGACTCCCCGCGTTACCTATATACCAAGGGTTGTATAGAAAGGTTTGATGACGACAAAGAAGAAGAGGATGGTGACAATCAAGGAAAGCACCGCATAGGTTTCGACCAGAGCGGGGAGTACCAGCGCCCGGCCCATTTCCTCCCGCCGTTTGGCTACGATACCCGCCGCGCCCGCTGAAGTCAGTCCCTGGTAAGCACCTGACACGAAGCACACGAAAGCCACCGGCAAGCAGGCCAGAAAAATCTGGAAACCCACCCAACCGGGCAGGGCTTCCCATCCCGACCCCGGCTTCATAACGAAAGCCACCAATACGGCCGTGATAAATCCGTATATTCCCTGGGTTCCGGGAATCACTACAAGAGGGAGCAGTGGTCCGAAACGATCCGGCATCTCGGTTAGTATCCCTCCGGCCACATTTGCGATATAGGTGATGCCCATGGCGGAGCCCGAACCTCCACCGATCACAGCTATGGCCGCACCTAAAAGAGCCCAATGAAGCCCGGTCAATCCACCAAAAGTCCCAACCATACCAACCTCCTCCTACTGGTCATCTATCACCGTTTTGCTTGTACGCCAAGCGAGGGGTACAAAAGGTTCGCCCCCGTCCTCGTAGAACTTGCCGAAGAACTCCACATATTGCAGCCTGAGGGGATGCACGAAAGCCCCCAGGAAATTAATGGCAAGGTTGAAAAGATGCCCCCCCAGCATGATTACCGTAAAGAATACTATCCCCAGAACTGGAATGCTCCAGGTCATCAGCGCCATGCGGTTGACGACGCTGCCGATGGCTACGGTAGCCAGCCCGAGGGCATAGAGACGGAGATACGAGGCGACATCGCCGATGGTCCCCGCAATCAGGCCATACATGTTATATAGCCCCCCACCGACCTTGCCCGCAATGCTCTTCGAACTTATGTTCGATAGAAATATTATCCCCGCGATACCCGCCACCATTATATAAGCCCCCGCCGATCCCATGAGGCGAAATTTCACTCCGTATCCCACCGCCATCACGGCGATTCCGAACCAGAACAAAAGCGTGGTTCCCTGCTCGCAGATACCCAGCCATAGCGAATTGTTGCGTATGTTGTCGTACATCTCGATACCAACGCCAATAGAGATATGGATGAGACCGAGAGCCGCGCAAATGAGCATTATGGGGACGGGATTGTTGAGGATATCCATGGTTCCCGGAAATTTCAGCACTCCCGGCAGTGATTCGCCGTCGATCCCGAAATAGCCGCGGGTAATAACACCTGCAACGATCGTGGCAATGCCACAGTACATGAAGAGCCGGAAGAAATTCTTCGCGTTCTTGCTTACATCCAACTTTTTCATGGCCAACCAGAAAGCGATCGCCAGGATGATACCGTAGCCAACGTCCCCTATGCACATGCCGAAAAAGACGATAAAGAAAGGCGCCACAAAAGGAGTCGGATCGGTTTCTACATGCTCAGGCAGGCCGAACAATTGGATTATGGTTTCGGCGGACCCGGTTCGGCGGCGATTTACGAGTTGTGTGGGAGGTATATCATCCTCACCTGGGGGTTCGAAGAAAATGTCAATTTCCTGCCCGAAGGACATCAAATAACCGCGTATTTCCTCGATCCGGCTTTCTTCCACCCATCCCTCCAGCGCCATCACGCTTTCAGTATGGATGAGTTTTCCTTTGACTTCCTCTTTTACTAGTTGGTTATTGTAATAATCGTTTAGGGCGCAAACCTCAGGCTTGATCGGAAGCATGCCCCTTATTGTCGCTTCCAGTCGCTCTTTGCGTTCTTTTTCCCCGCTCAGACTCTTTTCGACCCCAGCTATCTCCTCGGAGATAGTGCCGTTCTTTCCCGAAAACTTAACTTGCTCCAGTCCGTGCTCCGAGGCTAATGATTCGAACTGCGGCAGGTCAGCTTTATGGACAAGTGCCGCGAGAAATACACGGTCCTTTTCCCGGTTGATCTCCTGCGAGGTGGCATGCGGGCAACGTTCTTTCATTTCCTCGGCCCACATGATGAGGTGCGCCGCGTTTGCGATTATGAATCTGAGCTCCGCAGTCGCGCTCCCTGCCGCCAGTCCAAGAGGAAGGTCGAATTCCCTCCATGGCAGCATTGCCTCGAGTTGCTCCTCCAACTCGGGGATACTGCCCTCGGCATGCCTCAGTTCGATATCGGAATCCTCGAGTTCGCGATAGACTCCTTCCAGATCGAACTGGCTTTCGACCTGCATGAATTCATCGCGGGTGAAGTGTGCCTTTTCCTTGAGGAAGCCGGAAATCAATCCGGTCTTCACGTCTTCGAACCTTTCCAGCAGCTCGAGTATGAATTCAGTCTTAGCGATGGTGAGACGCAGGCCCCTTGTTTCGGGCTCGAAGCGTTCCTGGAGGGCCTTCAGCTGTTCGTCTTCTCTTGCTATGGCAGCAGCGTCTCGTAATTGTACGGCCCCCATGTCCTGCAGCCGGTCGACCAATGCCTCCCGTGAGTCCCTCGGGGCAAGCACGCAGAGCTTGGTCATCCTAGCTATGGGCATTTTTTATTTCCTTATTCCCTTTCGGCGGTTAATCTCCCTCAACCAGCCTCTCGACCAGGAAAGCAATGGCATTCTGGCGCCTTTCCACTACGACCTCCCGCAGCCTGATTCGGTCGTACATATACTCGATCCGGAGTTCCTCCGCTTCCTTGTTTGCGTTCTCGATTATATTCTTCATCTCCATCTCACCCTGCTCCCGAGCCTTTGCCTCTTCCTTTTCCTTGATGGATTCAGCTTCCTCGCTGGCTTTGGTTATGGCCTCTTTCGCCATTCGCTCGTAGTACAACCGCGTTTGCCCGGCCTTCTCTTCGGCTTCTTTAACCAAGCTAAGCTTCTCGATCATGGAGCCCATATTCGACCTTTCCCTATATGAAACTCATGTTTCAGCATGGCTAAAATATATTGCCCTTTTTAAATACACAGTTAATCGCAATAAAAACACTAACAAGGAAGCCAATCAAAATATCAAACACCCTTTATTGCTATTTCTAGAAAATGAAGAATCATATAATTCTGCTGAGATTGCCCCTGATGGCCGGCTCCTGCGAAGTGTTGTGCGATGAAGGCCTGAGTGGAGCGACGCTTTTTACATCCCCCTACATCAATAATCGCGACAGCCAAAACAATAGTAGATTATATCACTGCATTAAAAGGGATTTTGCGCAGCAACGCAAGGGTAACGTTAGTTTATCATTGCAGGCTTTGCCTTTTATTTTTCGGAAATTCCCGCTTGGCAAATAAAAAAAGGGGCTCACGCCCCCTTAGTGTTGGTGCCGGAGGCCGGACTTGAACCGGCACGGGGTTACCCCCACTGGTTTTTGAGACCAGCGCGTCTACCACTTCCGCCACTCCGGCAGGACGACAACTATTCTAGCATCAGCGGCTGCGGCCGAAAACGGCAAGGACAAATGAATTTATGAGAGCCGGCTGAAAATATCCGGGAATCGAGCTTCAATAAGGCACCAGGATGCTGTCACGAGGGTTGATGTACCACTTACCCTGTTGGTTCTCGAGCACGAGCACCAGGTTCTGGAACTGCCCGAGATCGATCGGGCCGTAGATTCCGGAAGTAATATTTCCTCCGCTTATGGAAGCCCGGGCCGTATAGTTATCGGCTTGCGAGACGCTGAAACCGACGTTTTCGAATCTCCCATCACTTCCTAAGGTCACGATTATCTCTTTGTATAGAGCTTCACCTTGTATTTGGGCTTCGGGCAGCACTAATTGAGTGAAGGCGGAACTATCCCTCGAATTCAAAGCCTGGATCAATTTGGCCGCCTGCTTGCCGGGAGAGGGATTACACCAAAGGGTCAGGCTGAGAACCAGCCAGACGGCTAAACCGAGGGCAAGTACCCCATATATTGCCAATTTGATATAGAGCATTCGCATCTTGCGCCCGACGACGCTGCTGACCCCGGGGCTCAATAGCTCGGCATCGCCCCTCCACTCACCCGGAGCAACATATGAACCGGATCGAGTGGGAACGCCCGTAGTGTCGGCATTATAGTCGGGTTTATTTGTCGGCAGCTTTTCGAGGCAAAGTGAACAATACTCGGAACCTTCCGGATTGCCGGCTCCGCATTTCGGACACTGCATTTTTATCCCCTTTTGCTATAACAGCTTCTTATCAGCCGAAATATCTTTTATCGGCAATCCAGCCCCCAAGAGCGCCTAAAGGCAGGTAAAGGAAAACAGAAATCATTATCCCGAGTACATTGAATATCGGAACGAATATGCGACCGGTTATAAAAAGGGCAAATAGCATTGCTACGGCCGGCTGCCAGAAGAACGTGACCATTGCCACGCAAGCGATCCCATACAACCAGCCCTTGCCCGGATCGCGTGCTATCGATGCGATCCAATAACCGGATAACACCAGTACCAGAGCGGTGGCCGCATATATCATTCCCACTCCAAGACTAATCCCGCTGGTGCTTCCCCCGAAGGCGGCGCCCAACAGGAAAAGGGCGATCAGGAAATTCACCCCGAAAAGCAACAGGAACGCTAGAAAAGAACGACCCAGGACGAGAATGACTATGTGGCCCGCGCTCATCTTTGCCCCGATACGAGGCGCATTAACGCCACCCATTGAGCCCGGGTGGCTCATCGCGGCCTGATGGTAGGCGGAATTTTTGCCGGATGCTGCCAGTGCCGGATTCGAATATATTTCTTGCGCGAGCGAGTGATAGTCGCCGGGCGAAACATATTGCTGCTGAGGCGGGGCGATCGGCATTGCGGGTGTAGTATCCGCGGGAGCTGTTTCATTTTGTGATGCACTTGAGAATCTGCCGAGACAGAGGGAACAGAAAGAAGAATTCTCCGGATTATCGGCCCCGCAATGAGGGCATTTCATTAAGCCTCCAAGCCTCGCTAAATATTATTTAAGATAAGAGTCGGCAATTGGCCACCTGCACTGAATGGATTAACGACCGAAGCTAATGGATGGGGTTCTACATAAGAGTCAGGGCGCCGGTTCGAGATCGTTTCGGGCCTCCGCAATAGTGCGAAAAAAGCACGACCTCTCACCCGTATGGCAGGCCGGCCCTACCTGGTGCACCTTGATCAGTAAGGCGTCGCCGTCGCAATCGTAGCGGATCTCTCTTACATATTGCCGGTTTCCGGAGGTCTCGCCCTTACACCAGAATTCCTTGCGGCTGCGACTCCAAAACCAGGTCCGGCCGCTCTCTATGGTCATTTTGAGCGATTCCTCATTCATATATCCGAGCATCAGGACCTCCCCGCTTTCCGCATCCTGAATAATAGCGGCAATCAAGCCCTGCTCGTCGTACTTAAATTCCATGTCCTTCTCCCTCCGTAATGCGATCCTCGCCCAGATAGATCCTTTGTATCTCGTCGCTTTGCAGCAGCTCGCGCGCATCTCCCTCCAGCCGCACCTTGCCCGCTCGCATAACATAGCCAACATCCGAAACGCTGAGCGCTATCTGTGCGTCTTGTTCGACCAGGAGGATGGTTAATCCCTCTTCGTGCAGCCTTCTTAAACAGGTAAATATATCCTTGATGACCAGTGGAGCCAGCCCCATAGAGGGTTCATCGAGCAAGAGTAGCCGCGGACTCGACATCAGGCCCCTTCCTATGGCCAGCATCTGCTGCTCGCCACCGGATAGAGTGCCCGCATATTGCGCCCGTCTCTCGCTCAATACGGGAAAGACCGAGTAGGCAAAGTCGAGGTCTTTTTGTATCTCTTTAGCCTTGTCTCCCCGACGGCTCCTGGTATAAGCCCCGAGTTGCAGGTTTTCCTCGACGCTCATGGAGCCGAAGACCTGCCGTCCTTCGGGCACATGCGAAATTCCCATTTTTACTATGGCATGCGGCTCCGAATTGGCTATGTCCTTCCCGAAATAGCGTATCTCGCCATAACGGGTCGGGATCAGTCCGGAAATCGCGCGTAGAAGGGTAGTCTTTCCCGCCCCATTAGCCCCGATGATAGTCGTTATCTTCCCGGTTCGTGCCCGCAGGTCCGCCGCCCTGAGGGCCTCGATGTTTCCGTAGAAGGCCGATAGATTCTTTACCTCCAGCAATTCATACCTCTCGTTATCAATCCAACTGGGAACCCAGGTAAGCCTCAATGACCTTGGGATCATTGCGCACCGATTCCGGCGAGCCTTCCGCTATTATCTCGCCGTAATCGAGAACCAGCACCTCGTCCGAAATCCTCATCACCAGCCCCATATCATGCTCGACCAGGACGACCGTGATTCCCATATCCCGAATGGCGTAAATTATCTCGCCCAATTCCCGCGTTTCGTATGTGTTGAGACCGGACGCCGGTTCATCAAGAAGCAAGATCTTAGGATCGGTCGCTAAAGCCCGGGCCACTTCGAGCAATCTTTGCTGTCCAAAGGGCAGGGAACCGGCTAGGTTCTCCGCCTGCATCTCCAGACCGACGACGTCCAGGTAACGCATCGCCTCACCCGCCATCCATGCCTCCTCGCGACGCGCTGCCGGAAAGCGCAAAGAGGATTTCAGCATTCCCGCCTTGGTCCGGTGATGCAAACCGACCATGATATTCTCGATCACGGTCATACCCGTGAAGAGACGAATGGTCTGAAAGGTGCGGGCTATTCCCAGCGCGGCTATCTCATGTGTTGTAAGGCCGATAATCTCCCGATCATGAAAAAGCACGCGGCCGTCATCAGGCATATATATCCCGGTCAGCAAATCGTAGAGAGTCGTCTTGCCCGCCCCATTGGGGCCGATTATGGCCTTGATCATCCCTTCCCGTATGTCGAATGAGACGTCTTTCAGGGCGGCAAGACCGCCAAAAACTTTGGTAAGCCCGCGAGCCTTGAGGAGCATGCCGTTGCCGCTGCCATTAATTACCATTTACTCCACGGCCTGTTTTTTAAAGGGATTAATAAAGGGGCTACGCCGGTAGCGCACTAGATCCGAAAGGCCGCGGGTGATGCCGGAGGGCATAAAGATCATGGCTAAAACAAGTATCAGCCCGAAGACGATTCCTTCGTAATTACTGTAGTCGGCGATCGGCTTGGGCACGCCCGGTCCTATCCACCTCGGCAGAGTCTCGACTATTTTAGGCAGGAATATAAGGAGGCCGGCACCGGCTACAGCACCCCAGATGCTTTCCATACCTCCGACGACTACCATGGCGACCAATTGGATGGATAGGGTTATGTAGAAGAGGTTGGGATCGATGTATCCCTGCAGGTGGGCATAGAGGCCGCCTGCCAGCCCGCCGAGTGCGGCCGAGAGCATGAATATCTTTATCTTTTCCCAGGAAACATTGATTCCCATCGCAGCAGCCGCGACGTCCGATTGATGAATCGCCCTAATCGCTCTGCCGGTGCGCGAGCGTACCAGGTTGGAACAAAAGGCGAGTATTATCAGAGCTATTATCCACACAATATAGAACTCGGATATGTCATTTTTAGGAACACCGGGCAATGATAGTTCCGGGATACTGGTTACACCCAGGTTGCCGCCGGTAAGCCAGGTCATCTCTCTCATGAAAACGAATGCTATGATACCCAGCCCCAAGGTGGCCATGGCCAGGTAGTGACCTTTCAAACGTAGGACAGGCGCAACAAGAAGGCCTATGAGAGCGCTTGCCAGGATTGCCATTATTATTCCGATCCATACTGGAAAACCTGCCTTGACCGCGATGAGTGCGCTTGTATATGCTCCAACCCCGAAAAAGGCGCTGTGTCCGAGCGATACCTGGCCTGCGTAGCCAATCAGCAGGTTCAATCCGACGGCGGCGATAGTAAATACTCCTACCAGACGCATGACCAGTACGATATCCAGGTGAATGGTCGACGCTATTGGTTCTGCCCATACAGGCATGACGCCCAGAAAGACAGCGAATATCAGTAAGGCCTTATGGGCTTTCAGAAACGACAACACGCGGTCGCTTGCTCCGCCTTGCCGCGCATGCGGCCTCTGTTGTTGCGATTTTGAATCGTCGCCGATCATCTCACACCTTCTCCACGATACCCTTGCCAAGAATTCCTTGAGGGCGTAATAGCAGCACCAATATAAGCAGGATGGCGGCAACCGCTTCTTGATATCCGGTCGAAACACCGAGGACGATGGTAAGAAAGCCGGTGATCAACTCCTCGGAAAGCCCGAGCGCCAGACCGCCGGCCACAGCACCGAAGGTATTTCCCAATCCACCGACTACCGCCGCCGTAAATCCCTTCACTCCGAGGAAAAGCCCGATCGAGTACTTTGCAAAAGGTGCATTTATCAATCCGGCGAGTGCACCGAGTGCCGCCGCCAGTATGAAGGCGTAAAGAGACATGCGGGAAACATTTATGCCGACCAGGCTGGCTGCTTGCCTGTTTATGGAGCAAGCTCGCATTGCCTTGCCTGCTTTTGTTTTGTTAAAGAAGAAATAAACAAGGGTCACGCTGAGAATAGTCAGGCCGAAGACCCATAGAAATTGCCGGCTCACCGTGACTCTGGGAAGAGACAGGTTGCCCGTGGTGAAATCAAGTACTTTATAGGCTTCATTGGGCCAGAAAAGGAACCCTATTGCCTTGAAGAAGATGGATGCGCCGATTGTCGCTATGATGGCGGCTATGACGTTTGCATGTCTGAGGGGATGGATGACGGCCCTTTCCATCACGCCCCCGATGGCCGCAGTGATAAGTATTGCCAGTATCACCGCGATAAAAAGGGGGAGGCCGAGCGCTGAGGAAAACGTATAGGCAAAGAGACCCCCGAACATGGCGAACTCTCCCTGGGCGAAATTTATAATGCCTGTTGAATTGAAGATGATATTGAAGCCCATGGCCAGCAGTATATAAATGCAGCCGTTCGCCAATCCATTGGCCAAATATTGCGGGCAATTACCCAGGAAATCAAATATCGAACTCAGCTGCGCACACCTCAGATCGGTAAAGGGATAAGCAGGCTGACCGAGAAGTGCTTTAAAAGTATTCGCGGCGCTCCAGCAAGCGGGGTCGATGCCTCAACATCAACGTTTTTCCAGTTTCCATGTATCAAGCATGAGCCATGAAGAAAGATATTGATGTTGCAGGCTCGACCCCCCGCGCTTTCTCATTCAGCCTGAGGAGGCCGGTTCTTCCGGCCTCCTCCTCCTAAACTGGTCGAAAGGACTTTACGGTTGCTGGCCGGGCTCCCACTGGCCATTTGCTATATCCACCATGACCAGGTCATCCGGGGTGAGTCCGTTGTGGTCGGAGGCCGTGTAGTTGAAGATCCCGGCCGACCCTACTACACCTTGCGTCTCCTCGATCGCGTCCCTCAACTCGGAACGTGTGGCATCGGCACCCGCCCGCTTCAAGGCCTCGGTTATTATAAGCATGGCATCCCAGCCATGACCCGCGAACGTATCGACCTTCTCTCCGTACCTATCCATGTAGGCAGTCGCGAACTCATCTATGGCCTTATATTCAGCGGAAGAAGGATCAAGCACTTCTTTGTAAATAAGCAGCTTCCCGCCCGGGAAAACCACGCCATTGGCGGCATCACCCGCAAGCTTTATAAAGCTCTGGTTGGCGATACCATGGCTGCCGATATAAGGCTGGCTCATGCCCTTGTCTTTCATGCGCTTAGCTATTATAGCCGGACCGGGATTTGTGCCCCAGACCAGGACCAAATCGGGATTCGATGTCTGTACGTTGGTGAGGTGGGTATCCATACCCGACTCGGATTCATCGGTCTTGTATCCCTCGGATGCGACTACCTGCAAGCCGTACTCACCGGCATTACCCTCGATTACCGCCTTGCCGTCGGTGCCGAAAGGATTCGTGTCGTAAAGCAAGGCAATCCTTTTTAGATTGAGCACCTTTTCAATGTAGGCTAGTACTTTTCTGCCTGCCTCGGTGGCGGTTGGAGGCGTGCGGAATATCCATGTGAAATCGCCATCCATGATATTGGCTCCGGCTGCCATGCAGACCTGGGGAATCTCGTTTTTGGTCGCTTCCTGCTTCATCGAGATCGTAGGTCCTGTTCCGGATGAACCAATGAGAGCAACCACATCTTCTTGCTCAATCAGCTCGACGGCTGCCTGCTGCGCTTTGCTTGCGTCGCTCGCGTCATCCTTGATGATCACTTCGACGTCATGGCCGCCTATACCGCCCGATTCGTTGATCCGCTCCTCGAAGAGTTCTATTGCTTTCTTCTCGGGTGCTCCCAGCGGCTGATTCGAGCCGCTCTCGGATAGCACCACACCTATCTTGATGGGTTCCTTCGTCCCGCCATCGCCAGAACCACACCCGGTGATAAGCACCGCTGACATAGCCAATGCGATCAGGCTTAACAGGACAATCATGCGCTTAGTTGACAACTTCCATCGACCCCCTCACTTTAAAACCTCGCCGCCAAACTTTTGGCGCCCTCTTTTTCCGGCATGCGTTTTCTTCAAACCGCGTCAGAAATTATTTCTATCACATGCATCAAGCGCGTGTCCACTTGCACTTAATGTATAAATGGAGGTTAGGCATCGGTTTTTCGAACCGGGATACCTTTATCAGCAAGAAACTCCTTGGCTTCCTTGATGCTGTATTCGCCGTAATGAAAAATCGAGGCGGCCAGCACGGCGTCCGCCCCGGTCTGAGATATTACGTCGGCAAGGTGATCGAGGTTGCCAGCCCCTCCTGATGCTATAACCGGCAGGTTGACGGCCTCACAGATGGCACGTGTCAGCGGAATATCGTAGCCTTCTTTAGTGCCGTCCCTGTCCATGCTCGTAAGTAAGATTTCTCCCGCACCAAGGGATTCCACTTTTCGCGCCCACTCGATCGCATCGATTCCCGTCGGCGTCCGGCCGCCGTGGATTACGACTTCCCAATGCTCCGCCGATCTCATCTTGGCATCAATCGCTATTACGACACACTGTGACCCGAAGCGCCTGGCCGAGGAAGCGATCAACTGCGGGTTCTGTACAGCCGCGGTGTTCAAGGATATTTTGTCGGACCCGGTGGCCAACATGCGCCGGATATCATCCGCATCGCGTATGCCGCCACCAACGGTGAAGGGAATAAAAACTTTTTCCGCAACATGAGAGGCCATCTCGAAAACGAGCCCGCGCTGTTCGTGCGATGCGGTGATATCCAGAAAGACCAGTTCATCGGCTCCCTCCGCATCATAAACGGCGCCCAGCTCCACGGGATCACCTGCGTCTCTTATATCAACGAAATTAATGCCTTTGACCACCCTACCCTTATCCACATCAAGGCAGGGTATTATACGAACGCAATGCATTTATGTATCCTCCTCCAGGGGCAATACATCCGCGAGATGTAGCTCATTGCTATAAAGCGCTTTGCCTATTATCACACCCTCGACCCCGCGCTTCCGCAGTGACTTAAGTGTGGTGACATCCTGTAAAGTTGTCACTCCACCCGCTGCAATTACCCTGAAGTTGCGGTCAAGGAAGGGCTCGAGCGTAGCGGTGTCGTAGCCTCCGAGCGTTCCATCCCGCAAGATATCGGTATGGATAATACCGTTAGCCCCGGCATGGATCAGGCGTCGCAATATTTCCCAGACGGTAATTTCTACCATTTCGGTCCAGCCGCTTATGGCTACCTGCTCACTCTTGGTGTCGATACTTACAAGAATCCGCGAGCCGAATCCGTCTATCGCTCGCTCCAGGAAGTCATCACCCACAATCGCTCCCGACCCCAAGATCACCCTGTCAGCCCCTAAGCCGAGCAACTTGGCTACATCTTCCATCCGCCGAATGCCGCCTCCGACTTGAACCGGCACCTCTACCCTTTGCAGGATGCTTCCAATAGCATCGAGGTTCACGGGCTTTCCCTCTATTGCTCCGTCCAGGTCCACGACGTGCAGATACTTGGCCCCTTGGTCCTGCCAGGCCAGGGCCATCTCCCGCGGATTTTCCGAAAACACCGTCTCTTTTGACATATCCCCCTGATAAAGGCGCACACACTTGCCATCCTTTATATCTACAGCGGGGTAGATCCTGAACATAGGCTCACTCTCTTCTCAAAGTCCGGCGAAATTATCCAGCAGGCGAAGGCCGGTATCAGAACTCTTTTCGGGGTGAAACTGGAATGCCACCAGCTTCCCGGAAGACACACCCGATGCAAACCGCGAACCGTAATCAGTCACGGTAAGAATGTGTTCATCCGCCTTCGGTCTGACGTAGTATGAATGCACAAAATAGAAGAACGAGCCCTCTTTTACTCCGTCCAGTATAGGATGGCTCTTACCGAATCCGAGGTCGTTCCACCCCATATGCGGTACCTTTACTCCATTGGGGAATCTGACTACTTCACCCGGTATAATGCCCAGACCCCCGATGCCGGGGCTTTCCTCGCTCGCATCAAAGAGAAGCTGGCAGCCGAGGCAGATCCCGAGGAATGGCCGCCCATCCCGTACCCATTGCAGGATAGGTTCGACCAGGTTTCTTTCCTGCAGTTCTCGCATGGCATCACCGAAGGCGCCCACCCCGGGGAGAACCATTGCCCTTGCCGAAAGCAATCTCGCAACATCACTGGTCACGAATACTTCGTGGCCCAGGAAGGCAAAAGCCTTTTCGACGCTGCGTAAGTTTCCCATGCCATAATCGATTATGCCGATCAATTGAGTCTCCTGTAAGGTTGGTGTCCTGTTTAGAGGATTCCTTTACTTGAAGGCACTTCCCGCCCTTTGGGGTCGATTTCGACCGCTTGGCCCAACGCCCTTCCTATCCCCTTGAAGACCGCTTCCAGGACATGATGCGGATTCTCGCCTCCCAAGCTTCTAACGTGTAACGTTATACCCGCCTGGTTGGTCATCGCCTGCAGGAATTCTTTCACGCATACGGGATCGAAGTCCGATATTAACTGCACCGGCAACTGCACATCGTACGATAGGTAAGGCCTGCCGCTG
>Ga0154635_144_pt1 | contig 26060 bp, 22 predicted proteins | sample Rifle2008BG13ft_FD_116064 | JGI IMG/M metagenome (GOLD analysis project Ga0154635, IMG submission 116064) | Solincola sediminis RBG_13_55_18
TCCTTCCTTGACATGCAGTCGACCGGGCAGCTAAAAGCCTTGAGGCAAGTGATACCCCTGCTTTTCTTTCAGTCTTCATCACTTGCAGAGGTGTTACCATTGGCGGATTGAACAACCCGTTCCATGCGAGCAATTTCGTCATCCGACAGGGTATCGAAATGGTTTGCTCGTTTCCATGCGGAGAGTCGCCCATTGTTTTGAAGACAGAAGCGAATGAAGAGGTCGATCTGTCGGTCGGGCATATCCACGATCTCTTGGATGGCTTTCTTGGTCATGTCGTAGTTAGCCAAGAATGCCAATTCGTCGGCGAGTTCCGTATCGATGGTTTGATCGATGAAATGGAAAAGCGCCTCCGCTTGGGGCGTCATATCGATATAGCAATACCATATTGCTGTATCGTTATGAACGGTCATACGGCCATCTTCGTCGAGCGAGTGTTCCACAAGGGGCATTACGTGCCGAGAGAACGCTTCCAAAGAAGCATCGTAGTCAGCGGGGTTCTTCAACATGGACGCTGAAATGGGGAACATTAGGCCTTCGGGCGTAAAGCCTCTGCGGGCAAGGATGTTGTGGATCAAGAAGCGATGGATACGGCCGTTGCCGTCCTCGAAGGGGTGCAGAAAAACGAATCCATAGGCGATAGTGGCGGCGTGAACCACGGCGGAAACGGATCCCGCATCCATACGTGCGTGGGCGGCCATCAGGCCCTCCATGAGGTCGGCCAGGTCCTCGGGCTTCGGACACACGAAGTGGATTTTCTCTTTTTGCCAGGCGACCGTTTCGCCAACGTAGTTCTGGCTCAGTCGGTAACCAGAATCGCGGAACCGTGCATCGACAATGCGGTTCTGAACCCCGATTAACTGCTTTTTGCGGCAAAAGTCTTCTTGCTCTGCCATTTGAAGCAGCGCCACGAAGCGCTCGGTCCGTGTCGAAGTTGGTTTGATATGTTCGATTTCAAAGGACGATTTCGTCTCCTTAGTATAAAGATATCCAAGCGCCCGCTTCAGCAATTCTGGAGAATAGCCGGACACCACTTGCCGGCATCGATTGGGCAAGTCGGCCTTTTCAAATTCGCGAAGAGTATCAGTGCGCCGGACTATCGGGCAGAATCGGCTGTCACCCAGCAAATTATCGTTCACCCGTTGACGTCTAATTTGACGGGCTGGAGCGACCGTATAATATTTTTCCGGTTCTAGTAGATAAATGTAGTTGCCCTGCTTCAGGTCAGCTAGTGGGAGCGTTGTGCCTGTCAGAAACTCGTACAGAAACCACACCCGTCTGGCATACTTGCCGGTCGGTTTGGACCGAACATATTCAAGGAGGTCCTCCTTCGCCGCTTTCTGAAACAAGCAGGCGAGGATCGCCAGATTCGTACCGTCATACTTAAGAGCGAACTCAAGATGGTCGCCCGGCGTGTCACCCGGCCAATACTTAGCCGGGTAAACCTCCTCGATGACGCCTTCTCTTGAGTCCATCCGGTGGATTCCGCTGGTTGCCACAAGAGATTTGTGCCAGTTCGGGATGACATCGAGGTCATACCGCTCGATGAGCAATGCATATCCTGCAAGTCTGTATTTCGACGTATCCTGCTCGTTGTTAACCATGACTTCCTCCGGAAAAACGATTACTATGCAAGATATACTGTTACAGTATAGCATATATGAAGATATTTAATTATGATTCAACGATCGAGTACTTCGCCTCAACAAGGAAATAGTTATAGCTTTGGAATTCTGTTTACATATGGCCTTTTTGCAGTAAAATTCATTATAATATGCACGCTAAGAGCTTTACCGGCCAGACGGCGCGTAACGTCACGCCCTCTACGACCAGGGTATATCATGCCTTTATTCGTGTATCGGGAATTACAATTTCCCTACCTAAATAACAAATCTCAGTTCTAACTTCGGCCCACTACGGGGAGCCAGAAAAGCAGGCGAGGTCTTGGGGCTTCGCTTCTTATATTAGAGAAATCGTCTGGCCTGCGGTTAAAAAGGTCCCTGCCTATGGTAGACATCACGAAGGTATACACGGGTTCGCTCTTGAATATCTTCTTGGATGCTTGTTCTGTATTTCTCATATGTCCATTAACGAAGGGCTCTCATTGAGCGGGGGTGAAAGGGATGACCGTAGAACGTAAGAAGAACGGCTCGCGCTGCAACCGGCGGCAGATGAGTTCGCTCAAGCTGATGTTGTCGTTGCTCGTTGCGCTGCTCATTCTGCCGTTTACAACGGCGGCTGTGCAGGCAGCGCCAGCGGAAGTAGTGCTGGTTTCCTCGGATGCGGCAGGGGTGCAGGGGAATCTTGTGAGCCTCTGGCCGCGGATATCCACTGATGGAAGGTACGTCGTCTTCCAATCTACGGCCACCAACCTGGTCACTCCGGTAACGGCGGGCCAGCAGGTCTTCCGCAAGGATCTGCTCACCGGGGAGGTTAAGTTGTGCTCCGCGGATGGTGCGGGGGTGCAGGGGAACGGTGCCTCATCTTATCCGGTTATCTCCTCCGACGGCAGGTACGTGGCTTTTCATTCTTCCTCCACCAACCTGGTCGCCCCTGCTACCACTGGCAACCAGGTCTTCCGCAAGGACCTGGTGACGGGGGAAGTCCGGCTGGCCTCGGCGAACGCGGCGGGGACGCAAGGGAACGGCGGCATTTCCTATATCCCGGACATCTCCTCCGACGGCAGATACGTTTCCTTTACTTCCACATCCACCAACCTGGTCTCCCCGGCCACCTCCGGTGAGGAACTCTTCAGCAAGGACATGCTCACCGGGGAGGCTAAACTCGCCTCCTCGGACGCAGCAGGGGCGGAGTCGAATCTTGCTAATGGATACCCCTCCTATTCAAGCGACGCCAGGTATGTGTCTTTCGCCTCCAATGCCAACAACCTCATCCCGGGCGTGATCGGCCAGCAGATCTACCGCAAGGACCTGCTCAGCGGGGCGATTGTGCTCGTCTCCGCGGACGCCGCGGGGACGCAGGGAGCAGGCGGCATTGCCACGTATTCATCCATCTCGGCGGACGGCCGCTATGTGGGTTTTGATTCTTCGCAAACCAACCTGGTCGCGCCAGCTACCACTGGCAATCAGGTCTTCCGCAAGAACCTTGCGACGGGGGAGATATTGTTGGCCTCGGCGAACACCGCGGGGACGCAGGCGAACAACACAGCTCAACATCCCTCCATCTCCCCCGACGGCAGGTATGTTGCCTTCCATAGCAATGCCACCAACCTGGTCGCGCCAGCTACCACTGGCAATCAGATCTTCCGCAAGGAGATGGCCGCCCCCTACTACTTTTACTTCGCCGAGGGGTACACGGGGTCGGGCTTCCAGGAATACCTGTGTCTGGGCAACACTTCCGCCACCCCTATTACGGTAAAAACAACCTACCTCTTCAAAGACGGCACCAGCAAGGAAGAGATCTACGGCGTGCCGGGCAACTCCCGCCGCACCGTGAACGTCAACGCCGCAGCGGGCGCCGACAAGGAGGTCTCCATCAAATGTGAGTCCGACTCCTCTTTCTTAGCGGAACGCCCCATGTACTTCGACTACCAGGGAAAGTGGACGGGGGGACACGACGTCGTGGGGACCACCTCCCCCTCCCTCAGCTGGTACTTCGCGGAAGGCTACACAGGGGCTGGCTTCGATGAATGGATCTGTGTGCTCAACCCGGGGGACCTGGCCGCCAACTTCACCTTCTACTTCCAGACCCAGGAGACAGGCGAGATTATAAACGGGGTCCACACCATAGGAGCCCATACCCGCCAGACCTTCAAGGTCAACGACCTCTTAGGCGGAGAGTCCCGGCAGAACTCCCTCCAGCTCGTCTCAGACCACCCGATAGTGGCCGAGCGCCCCATGTACTTCTCCTACTCCGGCACAGGGGGATACGGATGGACCGGGGGCAGCTGTGTCATGGGCACCCCGTCACTTTCCAGTTCCTACTACTTCGCGGAGGGCACCACCCGGGATGGCTTCGAGGAGTGGCTCACCCTACAGAATCCCAGCCCCACGCCCATCACCATTCACGCCACCTACTACCTGGGTTCGGGGGCCCCGGTGGAGAAGGACTACCCAGTGGCGGCGGGCAAGCGCTCCACCATCATGGTGAACTCAGCCGAGGCCGGGGTGGGCGCGGAGAAGGACGCTTCGGTGCTGCTCACCTGCCCAACTCCCTTCCTGGCAGAGAGGCCCATGTACTTCGACTACCAGGGATTGGGCAACTGGGGATGGACGGGAGGACACTGCGTCATCGGAGCCGTCTCCCCGGCTAATGAATGGCTCTTCGCCGAGGGCTATACCGGCTCGGGCTTCGAGGAGTGGCTGTGCATCCAGAACCCCGGGGCCACGGCGGCCGCGGTGACTATCGACTACTACCTCGAGGGGGGAGGGGCGCCCATCACAAAGACCCACAACATCCCGGCTAACTCCCGTTACACCGTGCCCGTGAACACGGACGCGGGGGCGGGCCTGGCCATCAGCGCCAAGGTATCCTCCACCCAGCCGGTGATCTGCGAGAGGCCCATGTATTTCAACTTCAACGGGGCATGGTCCGGCGGCCACGACGTGGTGGGGTACGTTCCCTAAGGGACTCGATTAAACAAAAAAAAGCCCTCGCGGGAAACCGCGGGGGCTTTTTCACCGAGGTCTCGTCCATAATTTGTACATAAGCAAGGCAAGCATTAATGAGTTTGATAACCTGGCTACAAATATTGAACGTATAAGGCTGATCTCATTTGTTAAGAGGGGGGTTCATCAAGGGGAAGGGTGAAACGGAAGGCTGTGCCGCCCCCCTCTCTTGGCTCGTACCATATTTTGCCACCATGCTCCTCCACTATGCGCCTCCCTATATACAGCCCTAATCCCAAGCCGGGATGGCTGTGGTGGAGGACTTCTTCCACCTGATAGAAACGCTCGAATATGCTCTCACGAGCCTCCTGGGGAACGCCCGTGCCCCGATCCAGCACGGAGATAATCAAATTTTTATCGCCCTTCTCCACAATTACCTCAACCATAGATCCCGGCCAGGAATATTTAACCGCGTTATCCAAAAGTATGATCAGGAGGCGCACCAGGCTCTCCGGGTCCGCGTTGACCGAATCGAACCTGCCCCGAAACTCAAACCTGATCTCGACATCGCTGTCCTTGGCCAGCATCTCATTAACAGCCCTCTCTACGAGGGGCTCCAACGCCACCTCCTCCTTGACCATGGGGTAGCTGTTACGCTCGATGCGGGACATATCGAGCAACTCCTGCACCACGTGGACCAGGCGGTCCGCGCCTACCCCCATGGCCTCCAGGGATTCGTTGAGAGTCTCCGGACTCAAAGTTTCCCAGTGTTTCTTAAGGGTCAAGGCGTAACCCTTGAGCAAGGTGGTCGGATGGCGTAGCTCGTGCGCGGCGATATCCAAAAAATCCTTGAGCTGGTCCGCCTTCTCCAGAAGTTCCCGCTCGTAATTTTTCTTTTCCGTGATATCTATGAGCGAAACCACGCTTTTATCGATTTCCGGCAGGACGTTAATACTTATAAGCGCCTCAATTATTCTCCCGGTCTTATGCCGGGCCCTCACCTCGTACTGGATGGGTCCTTCCAACTCTCCCCTCGCGAGCTTCAAGGAATTGCCCTTCACCAACTCGACGTCCTCGGGTATGAGGAATTCCATGTAGCGCATCCTGCCCACCACCTCTTCATGGGAATAGCCGAAGGTCTTCTCCATCTCGCGATTGGCGTCCGAGATGACGGCGTTTTTATCGACGAGAAACATGGCCGTTCCCGTGGACTCGAAGGTGACCCTATATTTTCCCTCGTTCTCCCTCAAGATCCTATCGATCTGCTTGCTTTCGGTAATATCTCGGAAGTTGAGCAATATGCCCTGTATGGCTGGGTCATGCAGGAAATTGCTCCCGGTTCCCGCAAACCAGCGCCAGGAACCGTCCTTGTGCCGGAAGCGCACCTCCATACTGGTTGAATTGCCAGGGATTTCCAGACCACCGCTGAATGCCTGTAAAGAAACCTGCACATCTTCGGGGTGCAGATAATCAAAGATGTTCTTTCCCACCAACTCCTCCTGCTCGTATCCCAGTACCTCTTTGATGGAGGGGCTCTCGTATCGTATTACCCCCATGCCGTCGAGAATGGTGATGACATCGAAAGCTTTTTCGATGAGCGTCCGGAAGTGCTCCTCACTATGCCTGAGGGTTTCTTCCGCCTCTCTTTTTTCTGTGATGTCGAGAGCGATGTTGGAGATCGCGATAAGCTCTCCTTTCTCGTTATATAAAGGCGCTGCCGTGTTGTCTATATAAAACGGTGACCCGTCCTTTCTGGTCAATCTATACTCCGCTCTTACCGGCTTTCCGGAGAGCATTAACTCCTGAAAGTTGATTGCCGCCTTTTCAATGTCATCCGGCTGCAATATGCCCAACTCCAGTACGCTCCTCCCTATCAGCTCCTCCTCGCTGTACCCGATCTCCTCGCACCCGACGCGGTTTACACTCATAATCTTCATGTCTCGATCGAAGGTGAAAATTGCCTCCCCAGCGTGATCATGGAGAAGGCGAAACCTTTCTTCGGAGTCTCTGAGGGCGGAGGCCAGGCGGGAGCGGGCAATGGCCTGGCCGATCTGGCCTGCCAGCATATCGATAATATTTACAGAATGTCTCGGTATCTCATCCAATATGTGCGAGGCTACGCTGACGCTGCCGATTACATCGCCATTTGACTTTACGGGGATTATGGCCACGGCCTTGATCCCCTCCTTGACGCGGGCATCCGTCTTGGGCAGATTCATCTCTCTATAATTCGTATAGACGGGATTTCCAGCCTTTACCAGTCTTGCTATGGGGGAATCGGGATCGTAGTGGGCTATCTCACCTGCGAAGGCCTCCGACACGCCTTCGTGATAAGCAAGGTCCAACCCTCCCGAAACCTGATCGTAGATGTGTATTCCACCACAATCCAGATCGCTTGCCTCGAGGATTGCTTTAAAGGAGGTCTCGAGAACCTCAGTGGGATCGCTGGTGCCGCTTAGCTGGATGGCGAGATCACGTTGCACCTGCACCATCTTTTCCGCCTGTTTGCGCTCGGTGACGTCCCGTGAATTTATCACCAGCCCCTTGACGTTCGGGTCGTCGAACAGGTTGTACGAGCTTACCTCGTGCAATCTCCATGAACCATTTTTATGAAGCACCCTGAGCTCTGCGTACTCGGTTTTGCCCGACCGCTGCATGGCAATTTCAAGAGCGGTCTTCCCACCCTGCACATCGTCGGGATGGACGAACTCGAAAATATTTTTGCCAAGTAACTCCCGCTGATCGTATCCGAGAATAAGCTTTACGGATGGGCCTATATAACTTACTCTCCCCTCTCTATCCAGAATCGCTACCAGGTCCAGGGATTTCTCGATGAGCAGCCTGAAATGCTCCTCGCTTCGGGATAATTCCTCTTCTTTTCGCAGGAGGTCGGTAATATCCGCACCTAAGCCCAGGACCATCTTCGGCCTCTTTTGTTCGTCGTAGATAACACAGGTTCTCCAGGATATCGTGCGCTCTTCCCCACTTTTAGTCAGCCAGGAATTCACGGAGAAGTCAGGCGCTCTCCCGGACTGGAAATCCTCGAAAAGCTCGATAAGCTCGGTTTTGATACTATCGGGGATGAGGAAATCAAGCATATGGCGGCCTATTGCCTCTTCCGCACGGTAGCCGCTAACCCTCTCGCAGGCGGGATTGAATATAGTGATACGGCCTTCGGCATCCAACCCGAAAACCAACATTTCGGCGTTTTGGTAGATGGCCTCAAAGAGCTCGCCCTTGTTCTGCTCCACGGTGGCCTCCGCTAACTCCGTGACCCAAGAACAGTCCTCAGGTCAAGTTATCCATATTGCCCCTTCTCACATCAGATATCGGACCCAATGACCCCATCCTTACGATTATTGCGGAGAATTCGCCATATAATACGATATATTTGCTGGAAGTCTACTCGCCTAGTGCTTGCTTAATGAGATAAGGTCGAATTATTGTTTCTAGGATTCCTGGAATATTGGTTTCTCTGCGCAGGCCATAAAGAATCTTGTCTCTAGCTCCACTATGGGGAGCTTGTAAAGCAAGCGGGACCGAGGGGCCTCGCTTTCCTTTCTTATTCCTCCTCCTGTTTCATCTTCTCCAAGAGTTCGTCAAGGCGATCGTAAGATTCATTTATCCCTTTCTCCATGCCGCTTTGGATCTCACCATCCCTATCCGCAACCGATTGAAAGACAGCTTGAGTCACTATCTTTGTTCTATTACCTGGTATTGTTTCAAATCTCGCCGTTTGGAGAGAGACATGCCCTTTTTCCGGCAAGCCTTCAAACTCAAACGTGCCGATTAATCTCTCGGGGGCTGTAATCTCATGGTTCACTCCATGAAAGCCATATTCATTGCCGTCCTTATCTTTATAAATATATCGCCAGGACCCGCCCTCTTTCGGTTCAAATGTCTCAATAGTCATTGTAAGTTCTCGTGGCCCAAGCCACTGTATGTAAAGCTCAGGATCTATGAATGCCTTAAATACTAATTCCCGGGGCGCGTCAAACTCCCTAGTAATAAAAAACTCTTGCTTGCCTGGTTCCGCTGTAATTCTTGCCTTATCCATCATTTTCACCTTTCACTCCCGTATATCATGGTTATTCTTGTAGCCCGGATTGGATGCAAGCAACTCATGCGGGATGGACGTGCTCTCAATAAAAATATTACCCATCCGGAAGTTTTCCCTTTCATAACAAATACAAACAGAATCCGACTCACGTTTCTAACTTCATTTGTTACGGGGGAGCCAGCAAACCAAGCGAGGCCGAGAGGCCTCGAAGCTGTTCGGTAACGTGGCAAGCTATCAGGTCTTGGTTGTTAAATCTTGGTATCAGGTCTTGAGCGTGAGGCGAAACGTAGCGTGAGTACCACAAGGAACCACTCCAAGCTGTACTTGGCTCCGCGTCGTTCCCAGAAGGCCAGAAGTAGCTCGAGCAGGATTACGGCCGCGATACCGCACAGCAAGGCAGGGATCGCCCCCATCAGCCCGCTGAGGTAATATTTGCCGGTGATTAAATAGATCAGGACCAGAGGCCACCCGATCAGTATGTAGTGAAAGAAATAGAAGGTGAGGGAGAAGCCACTGGTGCGGTTGTAGATGCCGACGATAAAGCTCACTTTGTGTTTATCCTGCTTGAGCACATCGTAACAGTAATAAAGGATGCTGAAAACAATTAGGGCCATGCCCAGCTGGAAACATATCATGGTGAAGGAGTCGGGGTAGAAGCTCAAGGGGGCTACGAATCCGTTGATGATGGACGACTCCGGGTGGCCACGGCCGGCGTATGCCCCGCCCAGGCCGATGCAGACCAGCAGGATCCCGATCATGATCAGGAGGGGAAGGTCGTGCCGCATCCGACGGTTGACGATACGGCGGCCCATGATATAACCCACCAGCGGGAAGAGGGACCAGGGGATTACGGGGAAGTAGCCAGTCAGTAGGAAGCCCTGCGCGATATCCTTCGCCCGCCAGACCACCTCGAACTCCTTGGCCGGATCGAGCATGATTCCGGGGAGGTAGTGGGAGATCACCGGCACGTGGACGAACTGCCCTCCCCACACCGCATTGAAGTCGACTCCCCCGCGCAGCCAGGGAGTGCAGACAGCCAGGGCGGCGACGATCGCCAGGATAGACCATGAGGGCAGGAAACGGCAGAAGAACAGCAGGATGGTGGCGAAGCCTATCAGGGTGAGGATGTCCCACTGCCAGATCTGGTAGGGTCCCCAGGCCAAGGCCAGCATGATTATGCCCACCATGAAGATAAAGCACCCGCGGATAAGGGCCCGCTTGAAGAGAATGAGGTTGCCCTCCTCTTTGTGTTTCTCTCCCGAGAACACCTGGCTCATGCCCATCATCATCAGGAAGCAAGCCGCCCCCCAGTCGCCGAGGATGTGGTTGAGAATGAAATAAGGCCAGGTATTTGCGGCGCCGTCGTTCCCATAGAAGATCATGAAATGGACGAGCACCATGCAAATGAGAGCGAAGCCCCGCATGACGTCGATGGAGATAATCCGTTCGGGCTTAATGTCTCGCGTCCCGTCCCTCTCTTCCGCCATTTTTCAACCCCATATTTGATATGTAGGGACTGATAATCAATCTCTTAAGATGCTGTTGCTCTATTGCTCATTAGGGAATTCCAGCATGCCTCCTTAGACCTTCGGAGATTCGATGAGGTAGCTTAAGAAGGCCTAATGCAGATCACGGTTCTAATTTCGTCCACTACTGGGAGCCAGCAAAGCAAGTAAGGCCGAGCGGCCTCACCTTTTTATTAATAGCTGCGTTTTAATTGCGAGGTCTTCCAAAAGCAATGTCTACCTCGCTGATTCGTTAATAGTATCTAAAGCTGGCATGGACTTAATCAGAAATGTCGTTCTATGGATTGCTTCATCGCTGCGCTCCTCGCAATGACACAAGGATCTAGCGAGGCTCCACGGACAGCTTGATGGCGGTTCTCTCTTCCCCGTCGATCATGATTTCCTGGAAGGATGGTATAAATACCAGATCGATGCCGCTCGGCGTCACGAATCCCCGAGCGATAGCGATGGCCTTGACTGCCTGGTTCAGGGCACCCGCCCCGATAACCTGCATTTCGGCGCTGCCCTGCTCGCGCAGGGTTCCCGCCAGTGCCCCAGCCACGGAATTAGGATTTGATTTAGAGGCGACCTTCAGTACTTCCAACCTTCGGCGCTCCTCGCCTTGCTGATATCGCAAACACGACCTGTCTCCCAATGTAGCTTTTTATGATACTTTAACTGCTCTATGCGAGCAAACACCGCCGCATATTACTGAATGCACGACGCGAGGTTTTCCTGGAGATCTCTTCGGGGATCAGAGCCCCGCTCAGGATGCCGGCTATCTGGGGCATCATTCCAGGAAATCCCTGAGTTTGGCGGAATGGGAATGATGGCGTAGTTTGGCCAGGGTTTTAAACTCGATCTGCCGAATCCTCTCCCGGGTGACACCGAACTCCCGACCCACTTCCTCCAGAGTGCGGGAGTGGTCGTCGGCCAGGCCGAAACGCAGGCGGATAATCTCTTTTTCCCTCTCGCTCAGGGAGTTGAGGACGCTGTCGATCTCCTCCTGGAGGAGGATGAAGGATGCGGCATCGATGGGGACCACGGCGTCGGTGTCCTCAATAAAATCCCCCAGGTGGGCGTCCCCCTCCTCCCCTATGGGGGTTTCCAGGGAGATTGGTTCCTCGGAGACTTTGATTATCGCCCGCACCTTCTCCGGGGTGAGTTCCATATGCTCGGCTGTCTCCTCCGGAGTCGGCTCCCGACCCAACTCCTGCAGGAGATGCTTCTGTACCCGGTGAAGCTTGTTGATATTCTCCACCATATGCACCGGGACGCGGATGGTCCGGGCTTGGTCGGCTATGGCCCGGGTTATGGCCTGCCTGATCCACCAGGTAGCGTAAGTGGAGAACTTATAGCCCTTGCGGAAATCGAACTTCTCTACCGCCCTGATAAGGCCCAGGTTGCCCTCCTGAATGAGGTCGAGGAAGAGCATTCCCCTTCCCACGTAACGCTTTGCTATGGACACCACCAGCCTCAAGTTGGCTTCCACCAACTTGCGCCTGGCCTCCAGGCCGATGCGTTCTTGCCTCCATAATGCCCGCAGTTCGCCTCGGGATAGCTTATCCCCCTTATCTCGCAGCCCCGTGGAGGCATCCTCGCCTTCTTCGGTCTTTCTCGCAAGGTCCATCTCCTCGTCCCTGGTGAGCAATGCAACCTTCCCTATCTCCTTCAGGTACATGCGTACAGGGTCGTTGGTGGGGGTTTTCGCAGCTAATTTCATGCCTTCATCCTGTATTTCATACGCCTCCTAGTTCCGTTATCTTATCATCTTGCGGGAAAAAGCGGGCGGGCGAGGTGCGAGGCCCTGCCCCTCGACGAATAATAATTACCATATTATGGCATATAGATCGCGTTTCCGGCGGTCTCGCCTAATAATAATCATCTTTATATCCTTGTCCCTTCTTCTCTCCCTACAGCATTTCAACCGCCATCCATATTCTTCCCCGCGGCAGCGCACTCTCCCGTCCGATTCAAGCTTGTCCAAATGGCAATGCAGAATCTGCGGACCCGGGAACAAGGCGACCAAGGGATTTTTGAAGAGTCGCGACGCAAACTCGGGGAAAGAGACCGGCCCCTCGGACAGTACCCCCAATATCTTCGCCTCGCGACACCATGGGAAGCCAGTAAAGCAAGCGCGGCCCAGAGGCCTCGCTTTTAGCAGCTCTTCTGATATCCAATTATTTTCGGAGCGTGCCGGCAAAGACCTGCCATGCCAATGCCGACTTCGCTAGAAGGCTCAATATAATGTAGACCTTCTCCCCAAAGAGATAGTCACGCCATTTCCCAACTTTTTTATACTGAAGCACCATGTTGAGCGCGAAAATATTGAAGAAGACGAAGAGTATCGGCAAGATGAAATAGACGAAGGTGGGGACTCGGTTCACAGGGTTTGTAACGGCCGAAAAGAAATAGAGCGCGATAACGACCCACGGCACAATGCCAGCCAGGCAACCGAAATAAAACGCTGTCCAGTTTGTCGTGCGCGTGGTCTGATTGTGTAACTCCATCATCCAACCGAAAAGGATCATCATCATGTTCAGAAAGAAGAGAAGGATGAGCGTGCCCAGGTCGAAAATCCCGGAAAGCATGGCGATGACTGCGATCATGAGCGAAGCGCTGAATGCGTATTCGACCCAGCGGGCATAATTCGCCCCTTTCCGCAGGTTCTTCACGTACCACTCATAAATACCTGGCATCACAAGCAAAAAGTGATCGAGCGCGCTAATAAAGAAAAATGCTGCCACTAGGGGACCAAGCACGAGAGTTCCTATCTGATGCGGCAGCGGCAGGTTGACCGGACTCCCGTTATAGCTGGTGGTAATAGGTACAGAATTGTTACTGCTCAGAACAAGTATGGCCAATCCTTGGGCCAGGTGAAAAACGCCCGCTATGCCGTTATAAATACGGAGCCTTTTGAATTGCGCTTCGTCGCGCTCTATAACCTTCTCAACTGCCGCTGAAGTCTCGACCATGACCCACCTCCAAAGCCTGCTCCTGCTTACCTAAAATATAACCGGTTTGAGAAGGGATAAACCCAGCCGCGGTACATAATCCGGGCCGGGGAGGGGAGATTTACTGGAGCCCACATTTTCCATTCACCCCTGTTTCGCTGACATTATAATTCTTCGGCAATCTGTAATCTAACGCAATTGCAGCTCTAACTTCGTTCACTACGGGGAACCAGTAAATCAAGTGGGAGAAAAATCTACCGATATGGGAAAATATCAGCCAAAAAGCGCAAACTAGTAGTGCTTGCTTGCACTCGCCCCGGCTTGAAAGGAGATGCCCGATGATGCCTGGTGAAATAAAGCTAGTCGTGGAGCCCTTGGAGTCGCTGTCTTTCGAGCCGGTGATGGTCCGTGCCGAGGGGCTGCGCCCCGGCTCGCGTGCGACGCTTGGTATCGAGATGACGGACGCCGGCGGGGTTACTTGGTCGTCGAGCGCCCGGTTCGTCGCCGGCGAGGACGGAACAGTGGACCCGTCCAACCAGGCACCGGCGTCGGGTGACTATAACTTTGTGGACCAGGCCGGGCTTTTCTGGTCGCTCAAGCCGGTTTCAGCCAATAGACCATCAGGCGCATTCGGAAAGAGCCTTGCGCCTCAGGAGATGGCGGCGTGGCTAGAGGTGGATGGAGAGCGGGTCGCTACCCAGGGGTTCAGACGCCTGCGCCTCGCTCCCGGAGTGGAGCGCATCGAGGTGCGAGAGAAAGGGGTGATCGGCACCCTGTTCCTGCCGGCAGGGGAAGGCGCGCGACCTGCCGTCCTGGTACTCAGTGGATCCGAGGGTGGGACTTTCGAGCCGGCGGCTTCGCAGTATGCAGCCCAGGGCTTCGTCACCTTCGCGCTTGCTTATTTCGGCATGGAGGGACTGCCCGAAGATCTCGAGGAGATCCCGGTCGAGACCGTCGAAAAGGCTCTGGAATGGATCGCGGCACAACCACGCGTTAACGGCGATGCGATAGGCGTCTGGGGAGCGTCCAAGGGCGCCGAGCTTGCCCTGCTTTCGGCCTCGATATATCCCGCCATCAAGGCGGTAGTCGCCAAGTCGGCAAGCGCATACGTGTTCGAGAGCATCGGTGAGACTATGGGGAAGGTCCACAAATCATCGTGGACATATCACGATAAGCCAGTCCCATTCGTACCATTGGCCTTCAACATGCGGATCGGGATGAGCTATTTCTGGTCGAGATATCGGCACAAACCGTGGCCGACCAGGCCCATGTACGCGCACGCGATAAAGCATGCGCCCGACCTTGAAAGCGCCAGGATAAAGGTTGAGAACATCAACTGCCCCGTCCTGGTGACCGGAGGGGGGCAAGACGGCGTCTGGCCATCCGATGAGATGGCAAGGATTATAGGCAAGGGGCTTGCCTCTCGTGGCCGGAAGTCCGAGCACGTGGTCCTCACCTATCCGGGCGCGGGACACCAGATCGTAAGCCCGTATTCATCCACGAGCATAAACTACCTGACGGTAGGAGGAGGGTTCGTCGAGCTTCTCGGCGGGACTCCAAAGGCAAACGCGCTGGCTTCCGAGGACTCATTCCCGAAGATTAACGAGTTTCTTGATAGAGCGCTGGGATTGTCTAGTTGAGGGTGTTTATTCGGAGGCCTCGCTTGTCTTGCAAGGCAAGCTCATCACTCTTTCTGTTATTCAATTGTCCGTCGAGCTAATAGCCCTCTTCATCCTCTTCCGCGATCCCGGGCTCCCCTTCCGCTTTTGGCTGTATCGCTGGTTCAACAGAAGATATTTTGAGATCATATTCGATGGGTTTCTCCCAGCTTAGCTTCAAGGTAATCTCAGCCCGCTCTTCTTCGGCGGCTGCGCCCAATGCCATCTGTACTTGGTGCATAGGCTCCAAGACTACGAAGTCCTGTGCCCTTTCCACCACGACTTTGCCATCCTTTAAGCTCGAGGCGATTTCCTCCAGATAGCTTATTGCCGTTTGTAGTTCGAGGTTTGCTTCAAAATTTACTTCCTTTGACATAGACCTTTCCTCCTTTTTCAATTCATGACTATTTCTTATCAAGGAACGAGGGAAAGCAGGGCTTGCTGCAAAACTTCTTCTCGGATAGCTATAACGCTTGTTCCGCTCGTCTATTCGGTGGTAGCAAACTCTATCCCGAAGTGCCTGAAACAAAGAATCGATTACCTGCAGGAATCGAGAGTGAGCATCCGGCTCTGTCCGCCCCCGGTTCTGTTTTCTTGAAATTTTGGATAGAAATTTGTAAGAGAAGAAATCTCTACATTCTTTCATATATCTATTTAGAATTCCTACTCACTCTTTCCAACACAGTTTATCTTAATCGAATTTCGTAATATCTATTTTCATTTTCTCTGAGCCAACATTCCCCAAACCATTTGATTTTACCTTATTATGTGCACTCTATTTACACTCGCTTCTTGGATTCAAAATTCAGGCTGCGGGCAGTAACAGACTATAAACATCAATAAACCGCATCGCATAGAGTTTTTTCGAGTGGGTCGTCCTTGATCTTGTATCTCACCCTATTCATGCATACGCGAAGCGTTCGGTTAAACTGCGTTAAGTGCGGCGTCGATAAAGCATTGGAAACTTACGCCACAACTGCTTAGCAGACCTGAAGGAGGCCATGGCAAAAGCGATGAGTGAAAACGCGGTCATCAAGAACGAGATTATCCTTGCGAAGGGTGAAGGCGAGTATCAGGAGGTGCGCCATATAATCCTCGAGGGCTCCAACAAGGCGATAGGCAAAGCGCTGGGAGACATTGCCAGGGAAGCTTACGGAGTACTTGACCTTTTTCCCTATGCGGACGCAATCTACGCGAAGGCCCATATGGAATACATTCGGGATAACGACCCTAGCCTTTTGGAGCGCATGAAAGGGGTGGCCCAGTCGTACGCAGTCGGAGAAAACGAGCTGGCGTACAATACGAGCATGCTAAATTATGCGCTCGGCGGCAAAGCGTGCTCGGCCGTGTTTTTCCCACCCTCACACACCGTGAACGGCCACCCCATGATCTCCCGCAACACGGAATTTTATACTGCCACCTTCAGTGAGTTCGTCGGGTTGGAGCCGGTCCCCGGCACCCCTGGCCTATTTTCACAAAACTACGTCATGGAACTCTACCCGGATGATGGATACCCGTCTATGGTCGCCGGATCACTCGATCTGCTCAGCGGCCTATGCGACGGTATGAACACCGAGGGCCTCTCGGTTTCCTATCTGGCGGATAACAATGTGCTCACAATCGCTACTACCGACCCGACCAGGCCGGTCGGCCTCATGGACCAACAACTGGCACGGCTTCTTCTGGAAACCTGTGCTACGGTCGATGAAGCCAAGGTAACCATCCTCAAAAACAAGTTCTTCATGCTCTTCGATGGATCTCACTTGATGGTGGCGGATGCGAGCGGCCGCTCTTTCATCGCCGAGCTGTCCGAGAAGGACTTCACCATACATTTCATCGATAATGATAGAGCCCCGCAGATAATGACCAACCACTCGGTCTGGGAGTACCCGGATACGACCACCTTCCCGGAGGTGCCGACAGATGCCCGATATGATAGTTTCAACCGATACCGTGTGCTGGATGACTACATTAGAGGTCACGAGGGCAAATTTTCCCGGGAAGACATGCGATATGTCCTGTCCCTTGTTTATGCGAATACCAACGACAGTTCGGAAGGCGCCGCGCATGACCTGCCCTGCAGAATACTATGGCCTATTCTGTACGACTGCCATGACCGCTCTTTCACAATGAAGTTCTATCTGAAAGACGGAGAGGAAGAGGCGATCACCGGAGGACCTGAGCCCATCTTTTCCGAAACGATGGAGTTCAAGCTTCAATCATAATCCGGAAGACCTTGCAATGACGCAAAACGCATGCTTGTTCTTATTTAAAAGGTATGTGTCGCAAGGCCCGTGCGAGAGGAGTTTCAAGGTGGTGTACTCGGTGCTGCAATTCACGCACATCGCCACCGAGCCTTGTCTCATGCCTCATGGCATACATCACATATCCAGCCCCGGTCATGGCAAAGCCTAATATAAAGGCCTTGAGACCAAGGGACGGTAGCTGTGCCGCCGCGGCCAGAAAGCCCAGAGCCGGTATGACTCCCCTGCCCGGGAGCTTAACCCCGCCCCCGGGCCAGCCCTTGACGGCTAGACGGAAAGCGCCAAGATTTACGATAAGCATGGCGAAGATGGCAGTGACGTTGGATAGGGAAACGATCAGGTTCCCTCCCCTGGCCAAAATGATGAGAGCAGCAGCTATGCCGGCTGCCATAACCACGCTGAAAACCGGGTGTCCCCTTTTGGACATCCTGCCTACAGCCGGGGGTACATCGCCTTGTTGTGCCAGACGTATCAAAAGCTCACTCGCTCCGAGCACATTGGCGTTTGCTCCCGAGAGAGTGGAGACACAGGCGGCGAAGGCGATGAGCGGACCGCCCCAGGAACCCATTAACTCGGCAGCGGCCTTACCCAACCCGGCCTGGCCAAAATCGGAAACACCGCTTGCGAGTAACGCGATTATTACACCCATATAAATAAGGCCGGCGATAACAATAGAGATGATGATCGCGCGCGGCACTGTGCGGTTAGGATCGCGGACAGATCCCGCCATGTTTGTGACAACATTGAAACCGGTATAAGCGGTGAATAGCATGGCCGTAGCTCCCAGAAGCGAGCGGGTGCCGTCGTGGACGAAAGGCGTCCAGGCTATCATTCCGAATTGCGCGAGGCCATAACCGACCAGCAGCAATAAGATGGCTACTTTGAGACCGACCAGACCTGTCTCCGCCTTGCCGACGAGATCAGCGGGTCCGAGGTTGAGAAGCGCGATGCCTCCGACTGCAATCAAGGCTGCGGCGGTCGGCCCGAGAGACTCGACGAAATATTGCTGCAGGTACGAGCCAAAGGAAATCAGGACGAAAGCGATCGATATAACGGCGTTGAGATAGAAGCCCCACATCGCCAGGAATCTCCAGGCGGGGGAAAGGATTTCTCCTAATGGAGCATAGCCGGATTCACCCGGTTTGGATCGGCTGGATACAACAACGAAGGAGAGCGCGGAGAGCATCATTACAAATCCTGCTATCAGGTAAGCGAGGAGTGCCGATGGGCCAGCCGTATCAATGGCGATGCCCGAGAGCGTGAATACTCCCGCGCCTATCATCGTCCCGACGCAGAACGCCACGCACGGGATCAAGCCTATTTCATGCTTGCCCTCTTGGTGCTCCGGTGCCATTAAGGCTCTCCCACGTTATCAGCAGCTCATATATCGGCCAGGTCGGCCTGGAGCCAGGCTGGCAGTTCCTGATCGAAGTTCAGGCCCTTTATATATGGCAGCACGGTGTCCCGATACAGCGTGGGACGATATACCTTGATTACCAATAACTGGAATTGAAGGAATTTGGGATCCGCAATGATAGGACGCTGGGTCACCTCTCCCGTGCGAGCCAGGTTATAAGTCAGAACCGCCTTCGCCAGGGTTCCTTCCGCAACCTCAACGCCGTAACCGCCATCGTTGCCGTAGATATTTACCAGAGTTTCAACGGATGGGACGTCAAGACCCGCGCTTGTTGCCAGATCGTAGAGTTGCTTTGCCTTCAATTCCGCCGAGGCATCCACCTTGGGCTTGCCGATTGCATTCCAGACCACGATCGAAAGAACCAGCAATGCAAGAATGATTACGGCGGCTATCGACCATCTGAACCATTTATTCTTGATATTCATGACGCTCATGCCGGACCTCCCTCCTCGGCTGGAGAAGGCTTGGGCTTTTCCTCTTGTTTCCAGGACGGTTTACGCAACCACAGGAACAGAAATGGTACCCCGAGCCCGAGGCCCAGGGTTCCTCCAAGCAGGAGCAAAGCGTACAACGCCGGGGAATTACTGCCAAACTGCGACGGCGGGATCAATCCTATGAAGAACACCAGGACAGAAGATACCAGCCCGACGCCGGCCATGAACATAAGGGCCGGCACCCGGTATCCACGCGGCCGCTCCGGCTGGCTTTTCCGCAATTTAACTACCGCGATGAACAGCAGGACATACATAATGAGATATATCTGGGTGGTCATGGCCGAGAGAATCCAGAAGGCGCTGCTTACGCTTGGTATGAACGCGAAGAGCAAAGCGATAACCGATACGACGATACCCTGACCGATGAGTATGTTCTGCTGGATGCCTTTTTTGTTCATCTTCTGCAATTTAGGTGGCAGGTAGCCGTTCTCACGCCCCACCATGAGCAAACCTTTGCTCGGTCCCGCCAACCAGCCCATCATGCCGCCGAGCATGGCGCAGACGATCATCAGCGCGAAGGCGGGTGTGAGGAAGCCGACGTGAAAATACTCGAAGAACTGTTGGAAGGCCTGCATGACTCCCGCCGTCAGGCTGAGCTGATCGCGAGGCACCACAAACGAGATGGCGAGCGCGGGCAATACGAAAATGGCAACTGCCATTCCCGATGCGACGAACATCGCCCGGGGAAAATCCTTGCTCGGCTTTTCCATTTGATTGACGTGCACGGCGTTGACTTCCATGCCGGCGTAAGACAGGAAGTTATTGACAATAAGCACCAGGCTGGCGATGCCCGCGAATTCGGGAAGAAGACCGGTGCCGGCCGAGTAATTCTGGCCGCTGCCGAAGAGATACAGGATGCCCAGACCCACCAGGGTTACCCCCGGGATAAGGGTGCCTATCACCATGCCGCCACTGGACAAGACCGCGCTGGTCTCCAGCCCTCTGAACGAGACGAGCGTTGAGCCCCAGAAGAAAACAAGGATAATAATGCCGGTGTAAAGTCCACTGGAAGCGAGTCCGGGGCTGATGATGAAAGCAAGGGTACTGGCGACTGAAGCAAGCAGGCTCGGGTAATAGGTGAGAGTCATGGCATACTGCGTCCAAATGGCGACGAAACCGGCTTTGGGCCCTACTCCTTCTGAAACCCATCGATATACTCCGCCGTCCCAGGCGCTGGCCAGCTCAGCCGAGACCAGGGCGGTGGGAATGAGAAAAACAACGGCAGGTACGAGATAGAGGAAGATGCAGGCCCAGCCATAGATGGCCATGGAGGGCGTGTTCCGGATACTGGCCACGCAGGCGACGGTCATGAAGCAGATGGTCGTCCAGCTGATGTACTTTATTCCGCCCGGCCCGGCCTCGTTACTTTTATCCGCCATCATCTCCTCCTCTGTTATGTTCAGTTATGAACCCGAATTCAGGATGGATTTTCCGCAATATATTGAAGGAGCAGAGCTTCCGCCAGAATACATCGTTCGAGTTCCGCCAAATCAACGCTTTCGTTTGAGGAATGAATTGCTGCAGCGGAGTCCTCAGCACCCCAAAGGATGATCTCGGCCTGTGGCGCCGCTATGGCCAGGTTGCAGACCAATGGGATCGAACCTCCCTGTCCCATGAGCACGCTGTCCTTGCCATATGCTTCGTGCATGGCTCGCTTGGCAGCCGCATAACCGGGCCCATCGGTTTTGGCCGCAAAGGCCGGCCCTGCCTGGCCCTCTATCACGCTAACCTCGATGCCCCACGGTGCTGACGCCCGAAGGTGTTCGGCCAGGCTCTTTCGCGCATGCTCGCAGTCCAAGCCGGGTGGCACGCGCATGCTTATCACGGCGCGCGCTTCGGGAATCAATGCGTTGGCCGCTCCCTCCGCCGCCGGAGCATCGAGTCCTATCACCGTGACGGAAGGTTTTGCCCACAGGCGGTCGGAAACGGTGCCGTCACCGATGAGAGGTATTCCGGGCAGGACGCCCGCAGTCTCCCGGAAGACGGCCTCGGAGTAATTTAATCCTTCCCATTTGTTTGGCTGGACGCCCTCAACGGCGCAGTTTCCATTTTCATCCAGGAGTCTTGAGAGCAGCTTGATGAGCACCATGAGAGCATCGGGAGCCGGGCCCCCGAACATGCCGCTATGAACCGGGCTCTTCAGCGTTTTGACTTCGACCGTGCACACCGCTAATCCACGAAGAGTGGTCGTAAGGGTCGGCTCACCGAGTTCCCAGTTGCCGATGTCGCCGATGATAATGACATCCGCCTGATACGGTTCCGGATGCTCGAGAACCTCATCATCCAGGTGGCTTGTTGCCTCCTCTTCGCCTTCGACGATAATTTTGATTGTGACCGGGGGCTTGCCATCAAATGCTCTGGCAACCGCGGCATGCATTACGATTCCCGACTTGTCGTCCGCCGCTCCCCGGCCATAAAGCCTTCCGTTGCGCAAACTCGGCTCAAACGGCGGGGATTCCCACTCCTCCTCCGGACCGGCGGGTTGAACATCATAGTGAGCGTAAAGAAGGACGGTGAGAGATCCGGGAGGACCCTGCATCTCGCCCATGACCGAGGGGTTACCCTCCGGCATTTCGATCAACCGCACCTCCCGGAAACCGACCGATTCCAATAAGGATGCAACGCTCTCGGCCGTTTCGCGTAAAGGTTCAGGAGGGAAACCGGGAAGTGAGACCGACGCGTGGCGTACCAATTCTTCGAGATCGGCCTGGACTCTGGGCATCATGGACGAAACTGAAGCGCGTAATTTGCTTTGATCCATGTTTCTTCCTCTCCATTGATTTGTTTTGATTCTGAATTCGAGATGCGACTTTCTATCGGTAGGATGGTTGTGCGTCATAAATGCTGGAAGCTTCAGCAAATGTTTCAACAAACGCCGGCCAGAACCCTCTGGACAACCTGGCCTTTTTGATATCCAATTTTGCAGTTCGTGGGAGATAAAGGTTATTGCGCGATTGCCAACAAATATTAGGTTAGCGAGGGCCCACAGATAAAGGAGCATATCTCTTGCTCGAAGGCCAATTCTTGTTGCCGAGGACCTACGACCTGATAGCCGTCTTTCTCTTTGCCATGACCGGCGCCATCGTCGCTTACCGAAAAGGCTATGATTATGTGGGTCTCTTCATCCTGGCGCTATCGGTTGGAGCGGGGGGAGGAATAATCCGCGACAGCATTTTCCTCAACGAGGTACCCCTCTTCATTACCGATTGGCGATACCTTGCAGTGATCCTTTGCGCGTGCGCACTGGTCATAATTGGGCGAGAGCGGATAATGCGCGCCAATCTCCTTTTCGTCCTGGCTGATGGACTGGGCTTGGGTCTCTACGCGGTCGTTGGAGCGCAGAAGGGCATTAATGCCGGATTTAGCGTATTGGCAGCTGCATTGATCGGTCTTATCAATGCCGTAGGTGGCGGTCTCCTTCGAGATCTCTTCTCGGCCGAAGAGCCGTATCTCGTACAGGCCGGAGGGCAATTATATTCCTTGGCCGCGGTTCTGGGTGTTTCGACGTTTCTCGCCGTGGGAGTGGGCGCCAAGCTTAACGCTCAGGCTTCCGCCTTTATCGCCATCGGCGTTGCCTTTGCCGCCCGAATTGTCTTCATTTTTTTCGACATCCGTTCCAGCCCTGCAAAGGAACACCGGACTCGACACGCAATCAAACGCTTCTCCCCCAAATTGGACCTTCGAAAAAAGCGCCCTGAAGATGGCGAAAGGCGACTGCCTCAAAGGTAGAGGATGTTACATCGGCAGAAGGAAAAAGGGTAATAGTCCGGAAGCCGGGAACCTATCTTAAGTAAGGCATGGAATCAGAGGCAAAAAGCGTGTATTGATTCATGCAAACCGCGGATCTCCAAGATCACTCGCTCAAGCAGCCTTCAACATTCAAAAACAACGAGCCGACATTTTAATGTTTAAGTTTTTCAATTGTCATGATGAACAGGAAGGGGAAAGCATGGGCGTGGTTGTTACGAATGAAGTATATGTCGGGGTCAAGAGTTGGTGGTCTTTTCTTCTCAGGGGACTCATCGGCATTGCCTTTGCGGTGATCCTGCTCACATGGCCCGGCTCAACGATAAAAGTCCTGGCCTACCTGGTCGGGATACTGGCACTGATCGAAGGAGTAATCGCTACCGCAATTGCTTTATACCTCGGCTCCAAGAAAGAGAAGATCGGCATTTTGTTGATTCGTGGAATTATAGGGATCTTAATCGGTATTCTGTTGCTCGCGAAAACGGGTCTAACGCTTGCCCTTGTTGTTGTTCTCATCGGTATTTGGGTGATCATTTTTGGCGCAGCGGAATTCTTTGCAGCCCTGGAATTACCGCCGATGGCCGGCAGGGGTTGGATAGCGGCAAGCGGCCTTATAACGATAATCTTGGGAATATTCTTGCTTCTCTTGCCACTCGAGACGGTTTATGCGGCTATCGTCGTTTTCAGCATTTTCTTGCTGCTAATCGGGATTTTGCGCATCGTTTTCGCCCTCTATGCCTATCGTTTTCAAAAAGAGCACAGGGTGGCCTAGGGGATGCGCAAAAGGCGTAATCCGTATCGGATATCCGGAACGGCCGGGACGGGGTTTAAAGGAGGTCTGATGGAAGTAGATGTTATCTTAAGAAACTGGTGGTCGTATCTGCTGCGGGCAATAGTTGCCGTTGTCTTCGGCATCCTCTTGCTTGGTTGGCCGGCGGCAACTCTCAAGGTCGCGATAGTCCTCATAGGTATCTTGATGGTGATGGACGGTTTGGCCGCTATGATCCGTTCGGCGCTCTTGGCGGGCCGCAAGGAAAAATGGGGCTGGACGCTGGTCGCCGGGATCAGCGGCATACTGGTAGGAGCGATCATCCTCGGCCATATGGAATTCAGCCTTGCTTTCGTCGCAGTATTGGCGGGAATCTGGGTTGTATTATCGGGCGTTGTTGAGATTGCTATCGCCTTTGAAATGCCGCCGCAGTCGGGCAGGGAAATCGTTGGTGTGGTTGGAATTATTTCAATCGCCTTCGGGATAGTGATCGTCGCTTATCCGTTTGAAAGCGTCTATGCCCTGAGCGTCATTCTTGGCATATATGCGCTAATCAGAGGAGGGCTGGATATCGTTGCCGCCTTCTATACCCGCCGTCTTCATGGCATGCGACAAAAGCTGCCATCGGCTGATTAAAAGGGAAGGGGGACTATGATGATGACTGCCGACATGCATGGATTTCTGGTGGGCTTCTTTCTACTACTGATCTGGATCCCTCTGGTCATGATCTGGGTCTTCGTGCTCATTGATCTCTTCAATCGAGACATGTCCGGGTGGCTCAAGGCTCTCTGGATAGTTGTGATCATATTGATACCTTTTTTCGGATCACTTATCTATCTAATATTCCGCCCGCTCAGTGTAACAGACACAGAGATGCAACAAGCGGTACAGGAAAGTGAGTTTCATAAAGCAGCTCTCGCAACTGATAGACTTGCTAAACTTTCCGATCTTCTCGACAAGGGACGCATAACCCAGGAAGAGTTCGACAGGAAAAAAGCCAAATTGATGAAGGAAGAATAATTCTTGCGTCTTTCTAAGGAAGCCAGGCTGGTATTATATTCCAGATCTAGGTAACCGCCAGGATAATAAGAACAGCAGCACCAACGGCGAGCCTGTAAATGACAAAGGGGGTGAAGTTCCCCTTTCGCAGGTATTTCAGCATATATTTTATGGTGATTCCGCCGACGATGGCAGCCGTTACGAAACCGGGTAGAAATATCTTTAAGAGATCGGGTGGCAGGCCTTCTTTCGCCAGCTTCGCGCCCTGAAAGATTCCGGTTCCCGCCATCACCGGCGCAGCCAGCAGGAACGCAAACCTGGCTGCCGCTTCGAAGTCGAGGCCGCTGAATAATCCTCCGGACATGGTTATACCTGAGCGGGAAACGCCGGGAGCAAGCGCAAATACCTGAGCCGTTCCAATCAAGAAGCCGTCTCTGGCTCCCAGGTGATCCATGCCCCTTGCTTTGCTCCCGAAGTATTGTGCCGCCAGCATTACGAATGATGCGACGATCAGGCAGATGGCAATCCAGAAAGGTGTGCTCAAGTGCCCCTCTATCGCATCACCGAATGCAGCTCCTATAACGCCCGCGGGTATGGTGGCCAAAACGAGAATCCATGCCAGTCTCTGGTGCTTGTTCCAAGCGCTGGGCCGAGTGGTAAATCCCGTGAAGAAACCTTTAATCAGCGGGATCCATTCGCGATAGAAAAATACTAAAAGGGCCAGGAGGGTTCCCATATGCAGAGCAACCGAGAAGGCCAGGGCGGTAGTACTGATAGTGGAACCGGTTGTCGTCCCCGGCATCCATTCATCATGCCAGCCAAATAGTTTAGGTATCAGGATGAGATGGCCGCTCGAGCTTACCGGAATAAATTCAGTGAGGCCCTGAATGATACCGAGTATGGCCGATTTGAGGATTATTATCACTTAAGCTTCCCCTCTTCGATATGCGCATCTGGCGTTTGCTTATCGCTATATTATAGGGGTTAACGTCATTGCGAGGGGCGAAGCCGACGAAAGCAACCTCGGCCTATCATTGCGAGAGCTTCGGAAGACCTCGCAATGATAGGCCGAGGTTGCTTTGTCACTTTTCCAGGTCTTTGGCGATCATCTCCGCGGCTATCAGCCGGTCGATCTTGCCGGCTGCCGCGCGTGGCACTTTATCAATAATAAATACATAGCGAGGTCGCTTATATCCGGCTATGCGATCCTTGCAGAAATCGATTATCTCCTCGGCCGTCGCCTCTTCCCCCTGCCTCAGCTCCACGAGCGCGGTCACTGCCTGGCCCCAGCGAGGATCAGGAGTCCCGATTACCGCGGCGTCCCATACCTGGGGATGCGATTTCACCAACTCCTCGACCTCTTCCGAATAGACCTTTTCCCCTCCCGAGTTGATCAAATAACCGCCGCCCCGACCTATCAGGCTGAACCTGCCGTCCTCGTCGACCGTTCCCTCATCGCCTGCGAAGAACCAGCGCTTGCCGTCTATGATCCTGAAGTCCCGCTCGGTCTTCTTCGGACACTTCCAGTAACCAAGGGTCATCCAGCCTCCAAACAGGAACTCACCTATCTCTCCCGACCCGGGTTCGACATCCACACCGGTTTCCGGATCTACCACCCTGCTGGT
>Ga0154635_148_pt3 | contig 25903 bp, 25 predicted proteins | sample Rifle2008BG13ft_FD_116064 | JGI IMG/M metagenome (GOLD analysis project Ga0154635, IMG submission 116064) | Solincola sediminis RBG_13_55_18
GCCCTGGCGGCGGGAGCCGGCTACCAGTTGAGTCAGGTATACGGCGTTGCCACGTTCTATACCCAGTTCAGACTGGAACCCATCGGCGAACATCTTATACGCGTTTGTCACGGCACCGCCTGCCACGTGGCCGGCGCGCCGCTCATCTCGGAGGAAGTCAGCAATATCCTCGGGATAAAGGACGGAGAGACCACGCCGGACGAGAAGTTTACGCTGGAATCGGTCATGTGCGTCGGCGCCTGCTCCCTTTCGCCTATCATGATTGTGGATGAGGATACCCACGGCAAACTCAAGCCTGCCAATATTCGCAAGGTGCTGAAAAAGTACCGCGGCGGTGACGGCGAGGAGGCGGAGTGATGGGCGGCAACGGAAAGACAAAACTGGTGCTCGGCTACGGCACCTGCGGGATAGCCGCGGGCGCCAACGCCGTGAGGGACGCGCTGGAGCAGGAACTGGCAACCGGCAAGTACGACGCCGAGCTGGACATCGCCGGCTGCATGGGATTCTGTTTTCGCGAGCCGGTAGTCGAGTTCGTGGATAACGACGGTCGCAAAGTGCTCTATGGCGATCTAACTGCTAAGAACGTCCCCAAGGTGCTCGAGGCTCATCTCCTTAGAGGGGAGATAATGGAAGACCTGGTGGTCCGCCGCTCTGACGACAGCACTGCGGGCGAAGGGGACTTCATCGCCAATCAACACCGGGTGGTGCTGCGTAATTGCGGCAACATCAACCCCGAGAGCATAGATGAGTATATGGCCATTGGCGGCTACGAAGCCGCCCGCAAAGCCGTAACCATGATGACCCCCGAGGAGATCATCGGAGAGGTGGGCGAATCGGGCATCCGCGGACGTGGTGGAGCGGGTTTCCCGACCGGGACCAAGTGGGGTTTCGCCCGCAAGGCCAAGGGCGACCAGAAGTACCTGGTATGCAACGCAGACGAGGGCGACCCCGGGGCCTTTATGGACCGCAGCGTGCTCGAAGGCGATCCGCACTCCGTCATCGAGGGAATGATCATAGCCGGGTACGCCATCGGCGCCACCCAAGCCTACATATACTGCCGCGCCGAATACCCACTGGCGCTGCACCGACTGGATATAGCCCTCGCGGCTTGCCACGAGCGCAACTTTTTGGGTAAAAACATTTTCGGATCAGATTGGGAATTCGACATAAAGATAAAGAAGGGAGCCGGCGCATTTGTCTGCGGCGAGGAGACGGCTCTTATAGGAAGCATCGAAGGCAAACGCGGAATGCCGAGGCCGAGGCCGCCCTTCCCGGCGAACGAAGGCCTGTGGGGCAAGCCCACCAACATCAATAACGTGGAGACCCTCGCGGCCATCCCGTGGATACTCGCAAACGGCGGCGCCAAGTACGCGGAGGTGGGGACGGAGAAGAGCAAGGGGACCAAGGTATTCTGCCTGGCCGGAAAGGTGCGGCGAAGCGGACTGGCCGAGGTGCCCATGGGCTACACGCTGCGCCAGGTGATCTACGACGTGGGCGGCGGAGTAGGCGAGGGCAAAGAATTCAAAGCGGTGCAGATGGGAGGGCCATCGGGAGGATGCCTCCCGGCCACCCTGCTCGACACCCTGGTCGACTACGATGCCATAACCGCGACGGGGGCCATCATGGGTTCCGGCGGAATGATCGTCGCCGACACCACCACCTGCATGGTCGACCTGGCCCGCTACTTCCTCTCTTTCACGCAGGAGGAATCGTGCGGCAAGTGCGTGCCCTGCCGGCTGGGAACCAAGCGCATGCTGGAAATTCTTGGAAGGATATGCGAGGGTAAGGGCGAGCCCGAGGACCTGGAGCGCCTCGACGCCCTGGCGGCCGACATCAAGAACTCGAGCCTGTGCGCCCTGGGCGGAACCGCCCCCAACCCGGTCCTCACGACCGTCAAGTATTTCCGCAACGAATACGAGGACCACATTCTTCACAAGAAGTGCACGGCGCATGTCTGCCCCGCGCTCATAACCCTTTCCATCGACCCCGATACCTGCAACGGTTGCGGCGCCTGCGCCAAGATCTGTCCGGTGGAGGCCATATCGGGCGAGAAAAAAGAGGCCCATACCATCGACGAGGACTTATGTATAAGATGCAAGCTTTGCCTCAGCCGTTGCCCGCAAGAGGCAATCTCGGCTGAGTGAGGAGGTGTAGATAGTGGAACAAGTAACAGTGAACATAGACGGCAAGGAAATCGTGACCTCCTCGGACAGTACTATCCTGGAAGCCGCAAAACAATCAGGTATACGCATCCCGAGCCTTTGCTACGAGGAGCGCATGGAGCCCTACGGCGCCTGCCGCATCTGCCTGGTCGAGGTGGAGGGCGCGCGCGGGCTGCTCCCGGGCTGCTATACCACGGTCACCGACGGCATGGTGGTGCACACCAACACCGAGCAGCTGCGCCGTATAAGAAAGACCATCATAGAGCTGCTGCTCTCGGATCATCCGCAGGACTGCATGACCTGCGAGAGCGGCGGCCAGTGCGAGTTGCAGGATCTGGCCTATGAGTACGGCGTAAAGGAAGCACGCTTCAAAGGCGAGCAGCATCACTATGACGTGCTCGAAGACAATCCGCTAATCGAGCGCGACTACGACAAGTGCATCCTCTGCGGCCGATGCATCCGCATCTGCCGGGAAGTGCAGGGGGTCGGGGTGTACGACTTCGTGAACCGCGGCTTCGATGCGGTGCCGGGAACGCCATACGGCAAGGGGATGCAGGACACACCCTGCGAGTTCTGCGGCCAGTGCGTATCGACCTGCCCGACCGGGGCGCTCACTTCGGTTATGTCCAAGGGCAAGGGGCGCGGCTGGCAGGTGGAGAAGGTCAGGACGACCTGCGCCTACTGCGGCTGTGGCTGCCAGCTCGATCTGCATGTACGCGACGGGGAGATCGTAGAGGTCTCATCGCCGGTTATGGTGGGAGCCGGGCAGGGCAACCTGTGCGTAAAGGGGCGCTACGGCTACGGCTTCGTAAACCACGAGGACCGTCTCACCAAGCCGCTCATCCGCAAGGACGGAGAGCTGGTCGAGACCACCTGGGACGAAGCCCTGTGGGTGATTGCGGACCGCATGAATAAAGCGATCTCCGAAGACGGCCCGGACAGCGTGGCTTTTCTCAGCTCGGCCCGGTGCACCAATGAAGAAAATTACCTGTTGCAGAAATTAGCCCGCGCGGGGGTCGGCACCAATAATGTCGATCACTGCGCCCGATTATGACACAGCTCTACAGTCGCCGGTCTGGCGATAGCGTTCGGAAGCGGTGCCATGACCAACTCCATCGATGACCTGGAGAAGGCCAAGGCGATACTGGTAATAGGTTCCAACACGACTGAGGGGCATCCCATCATCGCGTTGCGCATAAAGCGGGCGGTAATGAATAACGACTGCAAGCTGATCGTAGCCGAGCCGCGGCACATCAAGCTCTGCTATTACGCCGATCAATGGCTACAGCACAAGCCGGGCACGGATGTCGCCCTGATAAACGGCATGATGAACGTGATCCTCGCAGAAGGCCTGGCCGATGAGGACTTCATAAAAGAGCGCACCGAGGGATTCGAGGAATTCCGCAAGGTGGTCGAGGAATACACTCCGGAGCGGGCGGCCGAGATATGCGGTCTGCAGACCGAGGAGATCCGCCAGGCGGCGCGTACCTTCGCGCAGGCAGAGGCGGCGGCGATCGTATATGCCATGGGAATCACGCAGCACACTTCGGGAGTGGACAACGTGCTCTCGCTCGCCAACCTGGCCATGCTTACCGGCAACATCGGCAAAGAGGGTGCCGGCGTCAACCCGCTCAGAGGCCAGAACAACGTGCAGGGCGCCTGCGATGTGGGAGCCCTGCCCAACGTCTTCACCGCCTACCAGCCGGTCACCAATGATGAAGTGCGCGCCAAGTTCGCCAAGGCCTGGGGGGTGGAATCGCTTCCGGCGAAACCCGGCCTCACCCTCATGGAAATGATGGATGCCGCGCACGAGGGTGACGTAAAGGTGCTCTACATAATGGGGGAGAACCCGGTTATATCGGACCCTGATACCGCACATCTGCAAGCGGCTCTCGATGCGGTAGACTTCCTGGTGGTACAGGATATCTTCCTCACCGAGACCGCCCAGTACGCCGATGTCGTATTGCCGGCTGCGTCCTTCGCCGAAAAGGACGGGACCTTCAGCAACACCGACCGTGGCGTGCAGAGAATTCGTAGGGCGGTCGAGGCTCCGGGAGAGGCCAAAGAGGACTCCTGGATTATAGGACAGCTGGCTTCCCGGCTGGGTTACGAGATGGGCGACATCTCACCCGCGCAGGTCATGCAGGAAATAGCTTCGTTAAGCCCTTCATACGCCGGCATCAGTTACGAGAGGCTCGAGCAGGAGTGCGAACTACACTGGCCATGCCCGACCTCCGATCATCCCGGCACGCCGATCCTGCACACCGAGCAATTCACCAGGGGCAAAGGACTGTTCAGCCCGGTCGAATTCAAGCAGCCCGCCGAGGTGACCGATGATGAGTATCCTTTGATCCTTACAACGGGGAGGTTGCTTACTCACTACCACACAGGCAGCATGACCAGGCGCGTCGAGGCGCTTAATGAGATCGAGCCGCGCAATCAGGCATGGATCAATCCGGAGGACGCGGGAAGCATCGGAATCCAAAACGGTGAGGAAATAGGCCTGGCTACGCGGCGCGGAGCCATCCGTTTGGAGGCCAAGGTGACGGACAAAGTAAGGAAGGGAGTCGTTTTCGTGCCCTTCCATTTCGGTGAGTCGCCGGCCAATGCTCTTACTAACACCGCGCTCGACCCGATTGCCAAGATTCCGGAGTTGAAAGTTGCCGCAGTTCGGGTATTGACAGGAAAGTCCATGGAGAGCATGGAATATACTAACGTGAGGGGCGGATAGCCAGCTCTCGCGGCGATTATATTCCCGCTGACCATTATGGTTTTCGATGGTAAAATAAAAGCGGATTTTTTCGAGGGGCGCGGGCTTTTCCTGGAGATTTCGTAAAAAAGGCCGGACTATCGTAGAACGGGAGAGATATCACATGAATTTATACCAGAATCTCGTCAAAACGGCGGAGAGAGACCCGAGCGCTCCGGCTATCCGTTTCGGTCATCAAACGATATCTTATGGGGAGCTTCTCAGCCGGACCAATCAGCTGGCAAACGGTCTCCGTAGCCTTGGATTGGACGAGAATTCCAAGGTTGCCATCCTTCTCCGAAACGTGCCGGAATTTGTCATCTCTTACTATGCGACGCTGGCCCTGGGGGCCGTGGCCGTTCCGCTCTGTTATATGTGTCTGGCCGAGGAAGTGGAAAAAATCGTATGCGATTCCATGGTAGAGACCCTGATAACCAACTTCGAATTCAACGACCTGGTTCGGGACCTGCAGAATTCCATGTGTTCGCAGATTCACCGCATAATCGTGAGCGAAGCTCCCGAACTGGAGGACGTAGTACAGTACGAGAAGCTGGTGGCCGGCCAGTCCGATGGATTCACAAGCGTTGATCGCGATAAAGATGATGTGGCGGTACTCCTGTATGCGCCCACCTCCGCCCAGATGGTCCGGGGTTGCATGCTGACGCATGAAGACCTCGACTGGAATGCGAATACGATTACCGATAATTACGGGGTAAAGCCGAACGACATCTTTATGGGTGTCTTACCTTTCTTCGCCGCTTACGGTCAGAGTTGCGTTATGAATTCATCCGTAAAGGCGGGATCCTCAATAGTATTGCATGAGTCCTTCATTCCCGGTGAAGTGCTCAAATCGCTGCAGCATGAACAAGTTACGATATTCTTCGGCGTCCCCACCATGTTCGTGTATATTCTCAACCACCCCCTCATTTATCAGTACGATCTTAAATCGGTGAGGATCTGGGGTTGTGGTGGCGCCCCCTTTGCAAGAGAGGTAATGGACAGGTGGAACAACGAACTCGGTGCCAGGATCTACGAGGGTTACGGCTTATCTGAGGCGGGGCCCGTAGTCACCGTGCAGCTGATCGATGGGCCTTACAAAATAGGTTCCATCGGAGTTCCCGCTCCAGGGCTGGAGGTGAAAGTGGTCGATGAGGAAGGGAATGGGCTGGCTTCGGGCGAAGTAGGCGAGCTGATCGTTCACGGTCCTAATATCATGAAGGGCTATTACAACAAGTCGGAGGAGACGGAGAAGGTTCTTAAAGACGGATGGCTATATACCGGTGATATGGTCTACATGGATGAAGATGGGTATCTGTACATAGTCGGTCGCAAGAAGGATCTCATAATCCGGGGTGGCTTCAACATCTATCCCCGTGAAATCGAGGAAGTGCTTGTTTCACATCCTCTGATTTCGGAAGCGGCCGTGGTCGGGATTGATAACAAATATCTTGGCGAGGAAGTAAAGGCGTATATAAAGCAGAAGCCGGGCTCCAATCTCACCGAGGATCTGGTGCTGGAGTGGTGCGAGGAGAGGCTGCCTTACTACAAGACGCCGAAATTCATCGTGCTCGTGAAATCCTTCAAGAAAGACCCATCGGGCCAAATACTTAAGAACCTCATCGAAGAAGAGGGCTAAAGAGGCAAAGAGGTGCCGGGTCTTCGTTCTTCGGTCTTCATTCCGGTCGGAGTTAAGTTAAATATGCGCAAACCGAAGAGCAAAGACCCGGCACCATGACTATCCTTGCTTCCTTTGTAAACCGCGGGATCGAACTGTTACAGCCCCTTTTTAATAATTGGGGCTATCTTATTGTCTTAGCCGGCGTCTTCCTCGAAAGCATTTTTATCACCGGTTGGATTGCCCCGGGAACGGCCGTTCTTCTCCTGGGAAGCTTTTATGCCGCTCAGGGTGAATTGAATTTCGTGGCCATTCTCGCTGTTGCGGTTGGTGGTGCAATCCTGGGTGACAATGTCGGTTTTTTCTCTGGGCGTAGATTGGGTCGCCGCGTTGTCGAGATGTATGAGCGTCACCCGAGGCTGAAACGCGGCATGGAGGGTTCCGAGCGATATTTCGACCGTTACGGTGGCGCCACCGTCTTGTTCGGCCGTATGGTCTCGGGGATCGACGCTTTCATTCCGGTCACGGCGGGCATGGGAAAGATGCCCTACTGGAAGTACGCCTTATTCGATCTGCCGGGAATCGCGATCTGGGTGGGCCTGATCGGCACCCTCGGTTACATGTTTGGAAACCATTGGGAAACCATCGAGAAAATCATCAATTGGTTCGGCTGGGGAATGTTTGGCATAGTCACCCTTGTCATAGCAATTGCTTACCTCGTACACCGCCGCCGCAAAAAAAACGGATTAACAAAAGAGACGGCCTCAACAGGGGATTAGGCTTTGAGGACCAGAACCGGCCTTTCGCTCTCACGCAAGACTCTTTCCGCGACGCCTCCCAGCAGTGTACCCACCGTCCGGTTTCCGAGCGCACCGATTACTATGAGTGAAGCATTTCGTTCAGCAGCGATCTCGAGTATGCGGGGAGCGGGGCTTCCTTCCGCCATCTCCTCATCCACCTTGGGGCACCCGCCGCTCAGGGAATCTACCAAGTCTTCCAACCTGCGCATGTTATCTTTGGCCTTGCCTTGCAATGCGCGGTATGCAGCGTCCCACCCCCAATTGGTTCTCCCCTCTCTCACATGCAGGAGGGTGACCGGAGCACAAATATGATTAGCCATATCGGCGAGAATGGGCCATATTCTTTCTGAATACTCAGAAAAATCGTTAGCGAAGAGAATGTTTTCAAATAGGAGGCTGCACGCTTTTTCACACGCGTAATCGTTACCCGCTTTGCGAACCCGGCACTGCTCTATCAAGACCGGGCGGTCCGCCAAGCGCAGGACTTTCTCGCTGACACTCCCGATTATGAAGCGATCGAGGAAGCCTTTGCCGTGCGCTCCCATGAAGATCAAAGAGACATTCTCCTCCTTAGCCGTGTCGGCTATAACGGAGGCGGCGCTTCCCGCCTTAACCATGGGTCTGACCTGAACCCGAGATGCATCGATCCTGTCTGCCAAGCGCTCCAGGAGTTCTTGGGCTTCTCTTTCGATTTCGAGAAAAGCGGGATTGGCCCCTTCGCCGTAATCAGCATAGACCTTCGCCTCGACGACATGGAGCAAAATTATTTCCTTCATCCCGACATTGACATATTCCTCTACACAACTGAGCAGCAGTTCCGCAAAAGGCGAAAAATCCACACAGAACAGGATCTTTTTAAAAGTCTTTCCTCTTTTAAGGATCACCTCTTGCGACAAGTTAGAATCCAATTGATGTTCCTCCCTTCGATTCGCCGCGCAAATTCCTCTGAGGATAATATGATTCCCCGTAGCAGGCTTCATTGCATGAGACCTTGACAGCATCAGGAAGCGCCAGTATTATTGGCTTAATACAAATATTGTATTAAGACAGTAATTGTAATAAGGAAGGTAATATGAAGAAGAAAGAGGAATCCCGTATTCCAAACGGCGAGCGAGCGATCCCGCTGATTCTCCTGAGCATGAGGCTAATGCACGGATTGGGCGCACAAGCATTGGGAGATACCGGCCTCCGCCCGCCGCAGGTGGCTTTTCTTGGCTTCCTGCACCATGCCGGACCCCTGAAAATGGGATCAATATCGCAGCTGACTAACGTTACGGTGAGCGTGGCCACCAGGTTTATTGAGCGCTTGGAAAACAAAGGACTGGTCGAGCGTGTCGCGGATGAGAGCGATCGCAGGGTTGTTCTGGTAAGACTGACCGGCGAGGGACATCGCTTGGCGGACGCGGTTATCGAGACCTACAACCAGAAGCTGGACAAAGCCCTGGAAGGAATTGAGCCGCGAGACTTCGAGGTGTTTATTTCGGTCCTCACCCAAATTAATGAGAAATTGGCGTCGGAACTGCCAATGGAAGGGATCTCGGAAATGTTCGCCGCCCACTTGCGCGGCGTGAAAGAAGGTTTTGATGAAAAACAATAATAATGTCATCGAGCTGAGAGATATTCACAAAGTCTACAAGATGGGCGGGGAAGATGTTCATGCCCTTCAAGGCGTGTCGCTCAATATCAAGCGTGGAGAATTCGTAGCCATAATGGGCCCATCGGGGTCGGGCAAGACCACCCTCATGAATATCATCGGCCTTCTCGACAAACCCTCTTCGGGTGATTACAACCTCGATGGAAAGAACGTGAACCGCATTAGCAAATCCGAACAAGCCGAGATCAGAAACCAGGAAATCGGATTCGTTTTTCAGGCCTTCAACCTGCTGCCCCGCACTAATGTCATAGATAATGTGCTGCTGCCGACCATCTATGGTGAGAATGGCGACAGCCGCGAGCGGGCATTGGGGTTAATAGAGAAACTAGGCTTGAGCGATGTCGCCCATCACAAGAGCAACCAACTCTCGGGAGGCCAGATTCAAAGGGTGGCCATTGCTAGGGCTCTCATCATGGAGCCTTCGATAACCATTGCCGATGAGCCCACCGGCAACCTCGATTCGGTGACCAGCACCGAGATCATGGAGGTGTTTCGCGAAATCAACGGAGAAGGCGCAACCGTCGTTCTCATTACTCATGAGCGGGAATTAGCGGCATGGGCGGACAGGACGGTCAAGTTACTCGATGGACGGATCATGGAAGGATGAGATCATGAAGGCCTTGAGAATAGCAAAGCAATCATTTACCGCGATCCTTGCCAGCAAGGCTCGAAGCTTCCTCACCATCCTGGGGATAGTAATAGGAATCGCCGCGGTTATCGCTTTGATGTCGTTGGGCAATGGCGCGAAAAAAGATCTAACCGATCGAGTTTCGGTCCTCGGCACCTCTAATATCACCGTAGTGCCCGGTGCCGACAGCGGAGGAGGACCGATGGCCATGCATAAGGAGGAGGGCCAGGGGCAGGGGCTGACCGGGAATCGAAACACGTCCACTCTTTCCCAGCAGGACCTCGATTCCCTCAACGATAAAATCGGCTCATCGGCGATCAAGGGCGTCTCGGGCAATATCGCGGCTACCAGCATATTCAACACGCTGGAAGGAGAGCAGCGCTTCCAGGTTACCGGTACCTCCGAGGACTATCTGGCTATTATGAGCCTCGACGTTGCAGAGGGCAGATGGTATACGGAGGAAGAACTGGCCGCTGGCGCAAAGTTGCTGGTCCTTGGAAACGAACTGGCGGCCGATGTTTTCGGCGAAGGCACAGCCTTAGGCGGCAGCCTGACAATCGAGGGTAGCGCGTATTCGGTAATCGGCGTTCTCGACGTTGCGGATGAGAGCGGCATAAGCAATCCTAACAAGGGAGCCTTTATCCCTTACACGGCGGCAAGAGCTAGTTTCGGAACCGAAAACTTCACTTCGATAGTAATCGCGGCTGAAGATGAGGCAAGCGTCGATGCGGCAAAAGAAGAGGTGACGGGAATCCTTCTCGCCAATCACAATGCAAAGAACGAGGACCTCGCCGATTTCACGGTACGCTCCTCGCAGGATCTGCTTGCCACCATCACCAGTATAACCGACATCATGACTGCTTTCCTCGCCGGCATCGCGGCCATCTCGCTGCTGGTAGGGGGCATCGGCATCATGAATATAATGCTGGTCTCTGTAACCGAGCGCACTCGCGAAATCGGTCTCCGGAAAGCGGTAGGCGCCAAGACTTCCGATATCCTGGTTCAATTTGTCACAGAAGCGGTGCTGCTGACCTTTACCGGGGGGATCTTCGGCATCATATTCGGGCGGCTGTTAAGCCTGGCCGCCGGCCACATGCTCGATTTCTCCACTATTGTAACCGGGGGCTCGATACTGCTCGCGGTCTGCGTAGCGGGGGTAATCGGAGTCATCTTCGGCATCTATCCCGCGGCCAAGGCCGCACGCCTGGATCCCATAGAAGCCCTACGCTACGAATAACTTCTTCGATCTACAAGAAAAAGTTTCCAAAGGGGTCACCTACACAAAGGTGCCTGACACCTTTGTGTAGGTGCTGATCTTGATGCTCCAAGTTGCAATATCCAAAAGACCTACACAAAGGTGCCTGACACCTTTGTGTAACCTTAGCAAACGTACTCGTCCCCATTGTTAATCCCCTGTGGATCGGGAGAATGCAAAGGTGGGCTACTCAGGCGGCGGCCAGGCGTGACAGAACGGCGCTATCCTTTTTCAGGAATGCTTTTAAGGCTTCCTTGTACTCGCTACCCTTCAGCCTTTTCATCTCGGGCAGTGGCAGCAAAGCGAGCGGTTCGCCTGCCTTCCTCAGCATGGGGAAGATCTTTTTAGTAAGTACTAGCATTCTTTCTGCGGCCAGCAGGTCGTTGTCATACTCTTCCTCATGTTCGCGCCAGTCTGCGAGCAGGAGATAGAAGGCGCAGAATACGTCTCCCCAAGCGAGGAAGACGGGTCGCTTCTTGCCCAGGCCGAGAGTGGCCGCCATGCCTTTTGAGTCTATCCAGTAGTAGGCGTTTCCCCGGCCACCCTGCTTATGCGCGATTCCCGCATTGACCAGGCCCTCCAACACATCGTAAACCCGTGCTTGCTGGTACTTGATCTTTGCGGCTATGCCGTATGAACTGCCGCCTCGCTCGGTTAATAGATAGGTGAGAATATCGGCACGCGCCTCGGAGCCATAGAAATCCCGTAAGCGTAACATCAAATTCCCCGGGTTCTTGAGGTCGGGCGTGCCGGAATGGTGACGTATCCTCGGCTTTCCCCTCAGCAACTTCCACCTCAGGAACAGCTTGTCGGGTTGGTGTCCGTTCTCATACCGGCCCTTCTCCCTGTAAAACAGCTCCTCGGTCTCCACCCGCTCCAGGACCTGGGCTGCTTCCTTACGGACGCCCGGGAAGATATCCTTGCCGGTCGATTCAGCGGCACAGTCCAGCATGGCACCCAGCGTCCTCTGCACGTCGTCCCCGAAGGAGCGAGAGATCCTCTTCAGGCGCCATGGCTTAAGCAGCGCATTGTTCTCGATCAGCCAGTCGAGGGCCTCGTCGAAAATGCGGGCGTCATCCCGGCCGAAGGCGCAGGTAGCGACCAGTAGAGCCTCCGGATCGACAATCGATTTGCTGGTAGGCGGCGCCTCGACGAAGGCACCGAGTGCGGCCCACTGGCTCCAGAGGATGCCGCGCACCGTTTCAGCTAAGGCGTTCTGCCAGTCTTCCATGACCCACTTCCTTAAGAACCACTATCAGATCAGGCCGTGCTTCCCCGTCTTGCTCAAGGCACCAGCGAACCGCGTTCTCCGCTTCCTTCTCGCTGATGCGCATTTGTACCAGGTCACCGATATCCGGCTCCCCCCGTTTAATGGCCGCCCACATCTTCAGGCAGACCATGTCGGGACGGGAGCAGAGCCGCACCGTCAGATGGCTGCCGTATTGCCGCATCTCAGCCCTCTTTATGAGATCGCGAGGGAGGCGGGTGTCGTCATGCAGTATGGTTGCGGCGGTGCTGAACCAGAACTTGCCGGCACCGAAGTGGATGCCGACACGCTCGACCGCCTGGTTGAACTCATTGCTCATCAAGGGCTTACTCAACACCAGACGCCCCCTTTTCGTAATAACCAAGCCAAGGCCGTCGATATCCCGGGTCGGCCTGTCGATGATGCCTTGCATCGCAAGGGCCATGGCGCCGCAGATAACGACATCCACGGGACCTACCCCTTCCCGTTCAAGGATCTCACCAAGGGCCGCTAACATCTTATTAGCTGTATCGGAATACATCAATAATAACCTTAATAGTTATCATTATTACTAATATAAATATTATTGCAGGAAGCTGTGTTATGTCAAACCTATGGGGTTAATAGGCTTTAACAAGCCAGGCTAACAAGTAACAATATTGCTGCACTCTGGGCCAGTTGTTTCCCATATTTTCTATGAAAGATCCATATTTGAGGAAGGGGTAGGATTGTACTTCAACGAAGTGTATATAAGCAGAGTAAGGTATAAGCATAACCGCTAGGGGGATGCGCGATGAAAGCGTGGATCTACTACCGTTTCAAGCCGGTGCGCATGGTAATGCCGGCAGCCCTTCTATGCCTTCTCATGCTCTTTCCTCTACAAATGGGGGTGGCGCCGGCTGCGGGAAGCACCTGCCCCGATTTCTACTGGCAAAACCCGCTGCCCCAGGGCAATTCCCTCAACGATATCGAGGCGCTCGGCGCCGGTGCGGCGATCGCGGTGGGGGACCACGGTACGATATTGAAGACGACGGATGGTGGATCGAACTGGGAAAGCCTTCCATCAGGCACTGATAACGATCTATATGCCGTCTCCGCCGCTGACGCCAATACGATATGGGTGGTTGGCGACCAGGGGACCATCTTGAAGACGGTTGACGGCGGCTCGACCTGGACAACGCAAGTAAGCCCGATTGGGAGCGAGATATATGGTGTTTCGGCCATGGATGGGAACGTGGCATGGGCCGCATCGGCGGGGGACTCCGTGCAGGGCGGTGTGGTAATGAGGACCCTCGACGGCGGCAACAATTGGGAGAACAAGTCGCCGGGCACCTTCCCCATCCTGAGCGACGTCCACGCCCTCTCTGCCGACTTCGCCTGGCTGTGCGGCCCGGGCGCGATCTCCCGCACGACCGACGGCGGCGCCCATTGGGACAATGAGACGCTCCCTGTTTCAACCTATTTCAACCGTATCCAGGTTATCGATACCAGTAAGGCGATGGTCGTCGGGTACGACGGCACATTCTTAAAGACCGACAACGGTGGCGCGAATTGGAGCCGGGTGAACACGGGAACCAGCCGGGATATAAACTCGCTCTCCTTTCTTACCGACCAATCGGGCTGGATCGTTGGCGACAGCGGCATGATCGCAAGGACCAGTGATGGCGGCGCCCACTGGGACAACCAGCAATCCGGGTCGAGCTTGGTATTGAACGGGGTGGATGCCCGGGATGCAAACTACGTATGGGTATCGGGAGCGGCGGGCGAGCTGCTTCTAACCGCCGATGCTGGAATAAACTGGAAAAGATTGAGTTCGGGCGATACTGATTCGCTCTTGAGTATCTGTGCCGCCGGCGACCGCACCCTGTGGGCGGTGGGCGACGACTCGACCGTTCTCAAGACCGATGACGGGGGCAACCACTGGCTGAATCAGGCGCCCCCCGTGGCCACTGATTATTCCGGGGTGAGCGCATTCGACCAACGGGTGGCCTGGGCGGTGGGCGGGAAGGGAAGCATCATCCATACCTTGGACGGAGGAGTCGCCTGGTGTGCCCAGAACTCAGGCGTGCAGGAGAACCTCTTGAGTGTGACCGCCGTCGGCACTAATGACGCCTGGGCGGCCGGGGCCAAGGGTATTCTCCTGAAAACCGGGGACGGAGGCCAGACCTGGACTGCTCTAGCCACCGGTTCGACCGGAGAAATTGAGGTAGAGGCGTTAAATGGCACGACGGCTTGGATTTATGGGACCGATGCGTACGTCGCGAGGACGGACGATGCCGGGTCCTCGTGGCAGACGCAGGAGATCTCCATGGGCCCGGACTATATCGTCGACAGGATCTGCTGCATCTCGGCGGTTGATACGGCGACTGCTTACGCCACGGTTATCGCAAATTATCGAGGCCGCATCGGGGACTTCAGCGTAATCTTCAAGACCACGGACGGGGGACAGCACTGGGCCAACACTTGCGGGCCCGGCCAGGGGTTTTTGGACCTCTTCGCCGTAGCCGCCGCCGATGTCAACACAGCATGGGCAGGCGGTCTCTTCGGGCTCGTATTAAAGACCAGCGACGGGGGCAAGAGTTGGGTGCAACAAGAGACTATGACCGACTCCATCGTGAACGCCGCCGTTGCAACCAATGACAAGACGGCGTGGATCGCGGCCATGCAGGGGAATATCCTGCGCACCACAAACCCGGATATCTACGCCGTTTCTCCCTATGAGGGTATGAACACCGACGCCTCTTGCATCGTTGAGGTCAGGGGGGTGGGCTTCCAGGCCGGGCTCTCCTTGGACCTCGTGAGGAACGGCGAGGTTATCCACGCCAAAAATATAAATATTGTCTCGCCGGCCGACTTAACTTGCGAGTTCGACCTGAGAGGCTTCACGGAGGGAGCCTGGGATCTTGAGGCCACCAACACCAACGGTCTGGCATGTACTCTCCCGGAAGCTTTCCATATCATCTCCGCCAGCCACTGGTATCTCGCCGAGGGCTCTACCGGTTCGGACGAACGGGGTGGATTCGAAACCTGGTTGTTGATTCAAAATCCCGGGGCCGAACCGGCAACGGCGGCCCTCACATACCTCACCGGTGGCGGCAAGGTCACGGGTCCCAGCGTCGTGCTACAGCCCCAGACCAGGGCTACCATAGACATCGGGATGACCGTGCCGGGGGAGTGGAACGTGTCCGCCCAGGTCGATGCGGATAAACCGGTGATCGTGGAGCGGGCCATGTACTGGAACGCCGCGGGGGGCCTTTACCGTCAGGCCTGCGGCGAGTCGATCGGTTCGTCCTATCTCTCCAAGATCTGGTTGCTGGCCGAGGGCTCGACGGGCTCTGATAGCAGAGGATCCTTCGAAACATGGATCCTGTTGTGCAACCCGGGCGACGAGGCGGCCAGTGCAAGTCTCAGCTTCATGACACCGGGTGGTTTGGTAACGGGACCAGTGGTCGAGGTTGCGCCTGGCACGAGGCAATCGGTGAACGTCGGGAATAGCGTGCCGAATGAGTGGCAGGTATCGACGCGGGTGGATAGCGACCAACCGATCTTGGCCGAGAGGGCCATGTATTGGAGCACACCGACCGTCTATCGCACGTCGGCGCATACCTCCATCGGGGTGGCAAATCCGGCTACGCGCTGGTATCTCGCCGAAGGCTCGACGGGCTCGGACAGTAGGGGGTTCTTCGAGAGCTGGATCCTGGTGGAAAACCCGGGCGAGCACGTGGCTTCAGTGCAGATCTTTTACCAGACGGATGCCGGGCAGGTAACGGGCCCTTCCTTCGAGTTGTTGCCGGGGACGCGTGCATCCTTAAACGTGGGCTCGAGTGTGCCGGATCGTTTCTCAGTATCCACGGTCGTAGAGTCCAGTAATCCCGTGGTTGTCGAACGTGCCGTGTACTGGAACGCCGCCGGTCTTACCCGGCTGTCGGCGACGGATTCGATCGGGGCTCCTTGCGCCTCCACGCAGTGGGACCTGGCGGAAGGATCGACAGGAATGGACGAGAGAGGAAACTTCGAGACCTGGATCCTTGTCCAGAACCCGAACCAATCTCCGGCTGAAGTCCATCTGGAGTACATGACACCCTCAGGTCCGGTGACCGGTCCGGCGTTCATATTGCCGGCTGAGACCAGGATAACCTTATCCGTGGGCGCAACCGTGCCCGACCAGTGGAGCGTGGCAACGACGGTTACCTCAAATGTGCCGGTGGTAGCGGAACGGGCCATGTATTGGAACACTCCCGCCCTCTACAGGCAGGCTGCATCCGATTCCATCGGGTTCTGCTTGCTCGAGCAGTAGCGGACATTTAGACAGAAACAAGCCGCGAAAGGGAGACGGCATGTCTTTTTGCATCTCTTTATACATCTCTTCGCCCGTTTGTTATAATTGATCAATATTTTCTCTGTCTAGGCTGGTTGTTTATATCATTTCAATGTTGTGGGGGATGCCCTAATTGGACAGAGGCTTCGTATTTCGCCGAAAACTGTTGCTCTTTGCGGTCCTCTTCCTTTTTTGGATAGTACTGACGGCAACCCTTGCGGCAAATGACATTGTTCTCGGCGCCATTTCATCAGCACTGGTGGCGGGCATCACCATGCTGCTGTTCGGACAAGCCCTGGATGACCGATTTACACCAAGGGTGCTGCTAAAGCTCCCTTGGTTCATCCTCCGGTTGATCTGGGAGATAATCAAGGCGAACATCGACGTTGCCAAAATAATTCTTAATCCGAAGCTGCCCGTCGATCCCCGCATCGTGCAGTACCGGACCTATCTTCCAGATGATCTGCCCCGCACCTTTTTCGCCGATTCCATAACCCTCACGCCCGGAACGGTTACCGTGGACATCGAGGACAATTTGCTGTCCGTCCATTGCCTGTGTCCCTATCATGAGGAGGGGCTTGCCGGACTCGAGAGCCTGGTGGCATGGTTGTTCGGGGTGAAGCCCGATGATTAATTTTCTCACTGCCATAGCCATCGTAATCGGCTTGAATGCGCTTATCTGCCTATACCGGGCTATGGTCGGTCCTACTTCTCAGGATCGCCTATTGGCCGTAAACATAGTGGGAACAAAGACGTTGGTGATGGTAGTGCTTATCACCTTCGTCCAGGGAGAGAATTTCTTCCTCGACGTGGCCCTGGTTTACGCCCTGCTCCTTTTCATCGTCACCGTGGCGCTCTCACGCTATCTCGAAGCGGAAGGGTGGGAGGAGATGAGATCCGATGGTTAGAAATATCATCACTGTCATCTTCTGCAGCATTGGCGCCTTCTGGTTTCTGCTGGGAACCACGGGACTGTTGCGAATGCCGGATATATTTTCCCGCCTTCATCCCTCGACCAAATGCGACACCCTTGGCGCCTGCTCGGTCATGGTTGGAGTCGCCGTTTACAGCGGCTCGCTTTGGGATATCTTGAAGCTCATCCTTATCATGTGCTTCCTGCTGCTTTCCAGCGCAACCTGCGGTCACGCCATCGGCCGCTCGGCGGTGAGAAGGGATATAGCGCCCTGGAGAAAAAGCGAGGAGGAGGAGCAATAAATGGCAACCGCACTTAACGTCGTTATGATCGTTCTCCTCATCCTGTCCGCTATCCTCGCGGTGCGGGCGAAAGACCTCCTGGCGGCGGTGATCATTTTCTCGGTCTACAGCCTGATAATGGCGCTCGTGTGGCAACGGCTGCAGGCTCCCGATCTCGCTTTGACGGAAGCGGCGGTGGGGGCGGGAGTCACCACGGTGCTCTTTCTGGTGGCCATCTTCAAAACGCACCGGGAGGAAGAACGATGAAGAAGATTATTTCCTTGCTCTTCATCTCCGCCCTGGGGGTCCTGCTCCTGTTCGTAGTGGCCAGTATGCCTCGCATGGGAGACCCGGAGAGTCCGACCCGGGAGCATGTCATTCCGAGATATCTGGAGAACGCCGAGGAGGAAACGAATTCTCCCAATGTCATCACCGGCATCATCCTCAATTACCGCGGTTATGACACGTCGGGAGAGGTAACGGTCATATTCTGTGCGCTGGCCTGTGTACTCGCCATCCTGGGCAGGGAAAAGAGAGGCAGAATTCATTCTTACGTCGACCGCTCTCCGGTTCCCGCAAGCCCGGTCGTCAAGACCATGGTGCGATTTCTGGCGCCTTTTATCATCCTTTTTTCCGTCTACACTATCCTGCATGGAGAAATATCCCCAGGGGGTGGCTTCCAAGGGGGAGCCATTGTAGGGGCGAGCATAATTATCTTTACTACTATTTTCGGATTGTGGGAGGCGTCGCGGCGCATACCGCAAAAGTTCAGGGTGCCCCTCGAGGGTTCGGCCTTCATCATTTTTTTCATTGTCGGAATATTGGGCATAGTCGGCGGCGGCAATTTTCTCACCTATGCCTGGCCCAACATAGCCAACAACCTGCAGCCGTCGGTGGTCCTCTGGCTGACGATAATAGTCGAGATCGGGATAGGCTTGGGAGGCGCAATGGTCCTCATATCCATCCTCTTCGCCATGATGAGGGAGGAGGAAGCGATTGCGCCTACTGCATAACTATCACTATATCGGGGCTGTCATCCTTTTCTGCATCGGGCTCTACACGGTGATAGTCCGCCGCAACATAATCAAGAAGTTGATCGGTCTAAACATCATGGAGACTGCGGTCTTTTTCTTCTATATTTCGCTGGGATATGTGGACAATGGGATCGCGCCCATTAGGGTAGGAGGAGCCGACCCGTCGAAAATGGTGAATCCTATACCGCAAGCCTTGATACTTACGGGAATCGTAGTTGCGGTGAGCGTGACCGCACTTGCTTTGTCCCTGGTGATCTTACTTTACCGCCAGTTCGGCACTCTGGATGTGGATCATCTCATGCGGGATGAGGCGGAGGAAGCGAAGGAGGCGGGGGAGTAAATGGGAGCCTACCGCCACTTTCCCGTCCTCATGATCACCATTCCTATGCTCGGTGCGGTCCTGCTTCCCTTCCTCGGTTACCTGCGTAAGCGATGGGTGGCAACGGCCACCCTGCTGCCGCTTGCCGTTTCGGCGGTCCTCGGCCTGCTGCTAATCGGACGCATACCCGCCGACGGGTATCTAAGCTATGAGCTAGGCAGCTGGCCCCCACCTTTCGGCATCGAAATAAGAGTGGATTACCTGGGGCTCTTCATGATGCTCATCGTCTGCGGCATCTCGCTCCTCGCGCTCGTCTTTTCCATGCGCTACATAGAGAGGGAAGTCGAAGGCCCAAAGTTGACCGCTTTCTACGTGCTTTTCCTGTTGCTTTCCGCCGCTATGCTTGGCTTCACGGCGACCGGAGATATATTCAACCTCTTCGTGTTCATGGAGATACTGGCTCTTTCCTCTTACGCCCTTGTTGCAGTGGCAGGAAACCGCAACGCAGTGCGCGCCGCGTTCAAATACCTATTGATGGGGGCGCCCTCATCCATCATGGTCCTACTGGCTATAGGATTTCTTTATTCCGTTACCGGTTCGCTTAATATGGCGGATCTCTCCACCCGCATCGCGGAATCCAGCTACAGTGAGGTACTGATAGTCGCCTACATCCTTTTTGTAATCGGTTTCGGGGTAAAGGCGGCCCTCTTCCCCATGCACATGTGGCTGCCGGACGCTCACTCCATAGCCCCATCGCCGGTGAGCGCCATGCTTTCCGGGCTGCTGGTCGAAGTGAGCGCCTTCGCCATAATACGTGTGACTTTTTCGGTCTTCGGAAGCGGCGCGGAGAACCTCATAGGCGGAACCGTGGACGCGCTGGGCATCTTTGCAGCGGCCGCCGTGCTTTTCGGCGGCATTATGGCAATCATCCAGAAAGATTTGAAGATGATGATCGCCTATTCGACCATAAGCCACATCGGCTACATCTTCCTGGGAATCACCGCCTTCACCGCGGAAGGGCTTGCGGGAGCGATGTACCACGTCCTCGACCATGGCCTGGCCAAGGCCTGCCTGTTTCTATGCGCCGGGAGCTTTATTTATGTCAAAGGCTACCGCCGCATTGATGATCTCAAGGGAGCCTGGCGCCAGATGCCCTGGACATGTTTCGCCTTCGCCGTCGCCTCCATATCGGTGATAGGCGTCCCGCCTACGGCGGGATTCATAAGCAAGTGGTATCTCATTCTCGGCAATATAGAAGCGGGCAACTATTTCTACGTTTTCGTTTTGCTATCGGGGAGCATCCTAGCCGCCGTATATTGCTTCCGCGTTATTTATTACATGTTTTTCCAGCCGCCCAAGGAGGGAGCCTGGGAATCGCGGACAAATGAAGCATCTCCTTCCATGCTGGCTCCTATATGGATTCTTTCTTTCGGGACGTTATTCTTCGGCGTCTTTTCGTACTTATTGATACCGTCGCTCCTCAAGGCGGCGGCGTTCCTGTTGTAACTAAGAAGGGGGTAGTCGATGCCTGGGAAGAGCAGTTTTTCGGTAATACCATTGATAGCGATCCTCCTGCCCTGGATATCGCTGGTTGTCATCCTCGCAGTGCCGAAGGGATCGCGGCGGGTACGGCTCTGGGTGTGTTTCCTCGGGTCTCTGGCCACCTTGGGGGTGGTCTTGAGCTTGCTCCCGGGCATCCTCGACGGCAACAGCTACACCATCAAACTAGCCAGTGTCGTGGAAGGCCTGGAGATGCGATTGACCGTGGACACGCTCGGCTACTATTTCGGGTTGGTGCTTTCTTTCCTGTGGATGTTGGCCACTCTTTATTCGATCAGCTACATCGATCACAAAGAGAATCGCTTCTTCGCCTTCATGGCCATGTGCGAATCGTTCCTTCTGGGTGCAGCCTTCGCTTCCAATATGTTCACTTATTTCATCTTCTACGAGCTGATGACCTTCGGTTCCTATCCGCTCATCATCCATGAGGAGACGGCGATGGCGCGCCGAGCGGGTTATAAGTACCTGGTATATGCGATATCGGCCGGGACGGTCCTCTTTTTTGCGATCGTGGCCCATTATTTCTGGAGCGGGGGGGACCTGAGCTTCCAGGAATTGGGAACTCTCAGCCTGGCCAGCGCCAGCCGGGGCATTCTTATGACCATCTTCTTCACCTACCTGGCGGGATTCGGGGTGAAGGCCGCCATCATGCCCTTGCACGGCTGGGTGCCGGACGCGCATCCGGCTGCTCCATCGCCGGCGAGCGCGCTGCTCTCCGGCGTGATCCTCAAGGCTGGGGCATTCGGCATCATCCGTGTGGTCTTCTTCGTATTCGGCATCGATCTCATGCGCCAGCTCAGTTTATTCACTGTGATGGCGGTCCTGGCGTGTATTACTATCGTGGTTGCCTCGGTATTCGCGCTCACCCAGGACAACCTCAAGCGAAGATTGGCCTATTCCAGCATCGGCCAGGTCTCGTATATAATCCTCGGACTCTCCATGCTCACGCAGGATGGCGCCCTGGGGGGAATGATGCACCTCGCCCACCACGCTATTATGAAGGGGTGCTTATTCCTTTGTGCCGGGGTGATACTGGTAAAAACAGGTAAGAAGAAGATATCCGAGATGCGAGGAATCGGCTATCAATTACCCATAACTATGATCTGCTTCTCGGTATGTGCCCTGGCCATGATGGGCACTCCGCCTTCGGTGGGATTTATCAGTAAGTGGCTGCTGGGAAGTGGCGCCCTCGAGGCCGGCCTGCCGGTCTACATAGTCATCCTCCTGGTGAGCGCCTTGTTGAGCGCCGCCTATTTCCTGCCCATCATCTACATTGCTTTCTTCCGTTGGGAGGGGGACGAGGTAGAGGGAGGCCAGAAGCCTAAACTGGTTTTCGGCAAGGAGGCCGACCACAAACTGATTGTTCCGGTGGTTATCCTCGCCGTCCTGACAGTGGTGGTGGGCATCTGGGTTACGGTTCCCGGATTTCCCTATTCTCTGGTTACCAAGATAGTAAATGTCATCTTCTAACAATCTATAGGCGGAACCTTGGAAGTTGAGAAGACAACCGAACTGGTATTTTCCATACTGCCGACCCTTGCTCTTGGGCTTCCGATCTTAGGCGCGGCGGCGGCCGCCTTCGCGGGGGAGCGGAGGGCGCGGCTGCGCAACTGGCTGGTCGTCGCAAGCTCGGGGCTCACCCTGCTGGTCGCTATACTCATGCTCGCCAGGGTCTTTTCCTCCGGCACCGTCTATTTCAATCTGGATATCATGCGCATCGGCGACCGCTTCGTCGGCAACCTGGAAGTCGATGCCCTGGGAGCTTTCTTCGCCTTTTTTGCCGCCGTAGTATGGTTCGCCGCGTCCCTGCATGCATTCAAATACATGGATCACGAGCAGAAACGAACGCGTTTCTTTTTTTTCATGTTGCTCACCGAAGCGGCAACCCTTGGCGTCTTCATGGTCCAGGATTTCTTTACCCTCTACCTTTTCTTCGAGGCCATGGGGTTGATGGCCTACGTCCTCGTCGTTCATTCGGAGACGGCGAAAGCGCGAGCGGCCGCCACCAAATACATAGTAATGACGATAATCGGCGGACTTAGCCTTCTAGCCGGTATCTTTCTATACCTGGGTTATTCCGGCACAATCGGATTCGTACCGCCGGTCGAAAGCGTCTGGCTGACCGGCTCCTTCAAGGTGGTCGCCCTGGCGTGCCTCATCGCCGGCTTCGGTGTAAAGGCGGGCATGGTGCCGCTTCATGTCTGGTTGCCCGATGCCCATCCCGCCGCTCCCAGCCCGGCAAGCGCTCTGCTCTCCGGCGTCATGATCAAGGTGGGGGCCTATGGAATCCTCCGGACCGTGCTCACCTTCTTCCAGCAACCGCCCCTGCACGAAGCGGAGGGCCATGTCGTGGAAACGGCGAGTCACGCGGCCGAAGGAGCGGCTCACGGTGCAGCGCAAGGAGTAGCGCATGGAGCTTCGAGTCTGGCGACGAACGTACAGACCCTGGGGCTGATTATCATCGGTTTCGCCGTCCTCACCATGTTCGTCGGAATGATACTCGCGCTGGTGCAGAGGGACATCAAGAGGACGCTCGCCTATTCCAGCGTAAGCCAGATGGGATATATCCTCTTCGGTGTCGGCTGCCTGGGCTTTCTCGGTGCCGAAGGGGGGATGGGCATGGGAGGCAGCCTTTACCACATAATGAACCACGCCTTCTTCAAGGGCTGCTTCTTCCTGGCGGCCGGGGCGATCGTTTTCTGCGCCCATGAACTGGACATGTTCAAGCTGGGCGGGTTGTGGCGGCGTATGCCCATTACCACCATATTCTGGTCGATTTCCGCCCTGGGAATCATGGGCATCGTATTCTTCAACGGTTTTGTTTCGAAGACCCTGCTTCATCACGCCATATTGGAGTCTCACGTCCTTGCCGAAAGTGGGCACCTGGCTAGTGCGGGTTGGATCAAAGCCGCCGAGATAATCTTCATAATCACCAGTGGCGGTACCATCGCCTACATCACCAAGATGACCTACTATACATTTTTCCGAAGGCCGAGAAAGGAAGATGCCGGGCACATCGAACACGTGAAAGAGGCGCCGCTATGGATGCTTGCGGGAATGGGAATCCTCGCCGCGGGCGTTCTGTTCAATGGCCTTTTTCCGGGACTGCTGCTCGGCAAACTGATCGCTCCGACGGTCGAGACCGTGCATGGCCTCGATCCGGAACTGGTCGAGCACATGGCCAATACCCATATTTTCATATGGGCGAATATAAAGGAGATCATGGTCCCCCTGGCCATCGGTATCAGTATATTCATACTGGGCGCCTGGCCCGATCTTTTCGGGCTCAAACGTCGTGGGCCGGATATCTTTGCCATGAGGCTGCCGCGCTGGCTGGGAGTTGATTACTGGTATGTGCGGGTCGCAAGAGCCTCCCTTGCGCTGCCTTTCATGGGGCATAGAGCCTACGAGCCGGTTAAAGATCAGGTGGTGAAAGGGATGAAAGCGGGTGCCGGTGGCACTGTGCAACTGGTGCGGGACGTCATATACCCGTCCCTTACCTCCAAGCCCCTGGGCTGGGTTCGTGAAAACAGCCTGCAACTCTATGGGGATGCCCGGAGCCGGCTCATGCCGAGGCTCAGGGAATATCAGGGAGACATCGCCGTAGGCGCCCTGGTTATCGCGGTCTCGCTCACAATGTTCCTGATAATGAAACTCTTGTAGATCATCAACGAGGTTGACAGTGGTTATTTTAGCGGTTCTAAGGACGGTGGCCGATAACGGGCTCGGCCGGGATATCGGGGCTATCGCGATTGCCGTCCTGGCCGGGTTTTCAGTGCTCGTCTTCGCCGCCTCTTCGGATCTCTTCGATCTCAAGATATTCAAGTTCGACCCCTTCGCTTTTAAAATGCCCAAGGAAACCAAGGTCGAATACTGGTACGTCAGGGCGGCCAGGAGATTCGAGAAATTCCTTCTTGGCGGCAGCTGGAATTACGCCAAGGTTAGGAAACGCACGCGGGTCGACCTGAAAAAAAGAGGAAGAAGGTTGAGGGTAGAGATGCAAAAGCTGATGCCGGAGGCGGTGAGCAGGCTCAACCGGGATATAACGATGGGTGTGCTCGCAATCGCGATCGTGCTGGTGGCTTTGCTCGTCCTTCGCTTGGTCTAGTGATGCAGAGACGCGGCCAATAGGGATCTGCCTAAGGGGGGATGATGATGAGGAAAGCGATAAGAATTTTGCTTATCGTGCTGGTCGTGGTATTGTTTGTTGGAAGTTCCGCGCAGGCTTGGGGCGCTGATGAAAGCGGGGAGGAGCAGCAGGATAAATCCCTGCGTTCCATAGTCGTAATAGCGGCCATCTGGCTGGCGACAATGGCAGCCGTAATAACGGTTGTTATCGTGGTCAGGAAGAAAGCGGGAGAAAAGGACAGGGAAAGCCGCGAAGGATAACAAGCGGCGCATGATATGAAAAAGGAGTGGTAAAATATGGAAGAACGGTACGGTAATGTGTCGCGCTGGCTGACCGGCTTGTCGGTCCTGTTCATACCGCTGTCGATACTCATCTTGAGTTCGGTGCCCTTGAGTTACAATTTTCAACTGCTCTTATCCAGCAAACCCGCGAATTCATGGATACGCTTCCTCTTGTTTGCCTCCTGGATTCTGATCACCCTTGCTATCATCGCGGGCATTGCTAATCTCTTGAGCCCTCTGTCCGGTGAAGAAGGCGAAGAGGTTACCGAAGCGAAAGCTTCATCGCTTGAAGAAGGCGAAGAAGCGGGCATGGCGGAGGTGGAATCGACGGTTGTCATGCGGCCCAAAAACAAGATGTCGATGGTGTTCACTACCCTAATGGCACAGGCGGTACTTTTCACTCTTGGCATAATACTCTATGTAGCCTATATATCCTGGCTGGTCTTGCCCGCCGTAAGCCCCCAAGCTCTGTACTAAGTCAGGTAGATGCCCGAGTACCTGCATCGTTTCTATCGGGAGCATATGCGGGCCGAGGGTCTGACGCCCTTCGAAATAACGCTGGGGGAGAGCGATCTCTTCATATGGGTGGAATCCGATTTAAGGCAGTTGGCCGGTTCTTCGCTTGCCCGCCATCGGCGGGAACTCGAGGATTTCATAAGGCGAAACCCCATATTCGAAACCACGTATGCTCCCTACCAGGTTGGTGAAGACGCCCCGGAGCTAGTGGCCATGATGGCGGCTGCCGCTGAACGCGTGGGAGTCGGTCCCATGGCCGCGGTGGCCGGAACCATCGCCCAGCTGGTAGGCCTCGATCTCGTTCCCGCCTCCAGGGAAATCATTGTCGAAAACGGTGGCGACATATTTATTCATTCGGCCCATGAGCGCACGGTCGGCATCTTCGCCGGTGAATCGCCGCTTAGCGGAAAGTTAAGGTTGAGGATACCGCCTACTCCAGCGGA